>Ga0209291_1002280_pt1 | contig 15725 bp, 12 predicted proteins | sample GOMGulsemesocosm_FD_184633 | JGI IMG/M metagenome (GOLD analysis project Ga0209291, IMG submission 184633) | Methane-oxidizing microbial communities from mesocosms in the Gulf of Mexico - GOM9B Gulf of Mexico (SPAdes) (version 2) | ecosystem: Environmental > Aquatic > Marine > Cold seeps...
TGCCTGTGAAATTTTTGATACTAATGGATTATATACTGAATATGGTGAAGCAGAAGATTACACTTTTGACGTTGTATCACGTTGTGATGCACAAATTACAGCTATTACTAATGGAGAAGCTTGTGGCGTAAGTGAACCTGTTGATTTAAGTGTAACTGGTGCTGGAAATGTAACTAGTTTTCACTGGTATGCAAATGAAACAGGTGGAGCAGAACTTGCTGAAACATTTACAGGAGACTGGACCACTCCAGCTATTGCCACAACTACAGTATACTGGGTAGCAGCTGACAACGGAACTTGCGAAGCCTATGAAAGAGAACGTATTATTGCTTTCTTAAATGCTCCTGCGACTTTAACCTTTACACCTTCTACCCCATTAATTTGTGGAGAAAACAATCCACCAATACAAATATCTGCAGCGTCAACAACGCAAATTGGATATTTAATTGATGAAGATTTTGAAGGAGGGATAGGTACATTTACTCAAAATAATATTACATCGAATACAGCTGCTCAAGATGCTGTATCTGAATGGCAATCACAAACAAGTGTTTTTGTCCCTTCTGAAAACGTATGGTTCCCTGCAGTTTCATCAGGATTTGGAACAAACAGTTTTGTGATGACTAATGCTGATACTGGAGCTGCCTTAACAGAAAATGAATTGATATCAACTGTTGTTGACGCAAGTACTTATATTAATTTAACACTTGATTTAAACATGTATTTCTCAAGGTACAATTTAACTGTACCGGAAGAAATTAGAATAGAAGTATCTACTGATGGTGGGGCTACTTGGCCAAACTTAATTGATAACATCACTGACGATGTTGGTTATGGCTCAAACTTTGATTTCCTTACATATAATTTAGATGCATATGCTGGAGAAGCAAACTTAAGAATTAGAATATATTATACTTCAAACTGGGGTGACGGTGTTGCAGTTGATAACATACAATTATATGGTAACAATACTATAAACCCATTAGCAACTTGGACACAACCTCCAGGAGTACAAATATTTGAAGATGCAGCTGGATTAATACCTTATACTGGGGATAATAGAAATGTAATTTATGTAGTACCTAGTCCTGCTGAATTGCAATCATCAAGTACTTGGTCATTCTCTGCATCGGTAACTTTAGCTAACGGATGTACCGCATCTGGTTCTGTTTCATTACAAAACCGTACAAAGTACTTCATGGGAGCTACTAATGATTGGAATGACCCGAACAACTGGTCGCCTGTTGGAGTACCAACATCAGCCAACTGTGTAATTATACCTGATACTTTTAGCGCTAATATCGCTGGTGGTATTGATGGTGATGCGTACAACCTTAACGTTCAAAATGGTGGGACTTTAGATGTTCAACCTAACGGTACAGTTACGGTACAAAATTTTGTAGATGTTGATGCTACAGGAGCATTTACTATAGAAAGTGAAGGTAGTTTAATTCAAGTGCAGGATCAAGCTCATGTTGACTATGTAGCCAATACAGGTAACATTGATATGAAACGTACAGCTAACATCAGACAAACTGATTATGTATTCTGGTCATCACCTGTCGCTAACTTTGCATTAACTAGTGTATCTCCAGGAACTAATACTGGGTTTGTATGGAACTGGAATCCTACTGTAGTGGCTAACACCAATGGTTTTGGTATATGGCAAAATACTACAGAAAACATGATTGACGGTAAAGGATATATAGTTCGTGGACCTGATGCGTTTACAACTGCATTTCAAAACTATACCGCTACATTTAATGGTGTACCAAATAATGGTACGGTAACTCGAACTATTACAAGAGGAACATATACTGGTGCTGATTACGCTGGACCAACAGCACTTATGGTAACTAAAGATGACGATAATTTAAACTTAATTGGTAACCCATACCCTTCTGCTATTGACGCACAAGCATTTATGGCTGCCAATGTAGAAATAGAAGGTGCTGTACATATATGGACACACGGTACTGCACCAAGTGTAGCAATATCGGATCCTTTCTATCAAGATTTTGTTCAAAACTACACCATAAATGATTATATTACCTACAACTCAGTTGGTGCATCTAGTGGCGCTGGAGTGTTTAGTGGAAACATTGCATCTGGACAAGGTTTCTTCGTTACTATGGAGGATACAGGGGCTACTTCTGAAACAGTAACTTTTGACAACACTATGCGTGACAAGACTTATGGAAATGCTGACTTTTACAGAACTGACAATAGTAGCGATTTATCAGTTACTAGTAATTTAACTGAAAAACACAGAATTTGGTTAGACCTTACAGCACCAAACAATCAAAGTAACAGAATCCTTGTAGGGTATGTTACTGGAGCTACGGAAGGAAAAGACAGATTGTTTGATGCAACAAACATTAATAAAACTGATTTTAGGTTTTACTCAAAAACTGATAACCATAAATTATTAATTCAAGGTAGACCAGTGCCATTTGTGAATACTGATAAAGTTGATTTAGAAGCAGCATTACCAACAAACGGAACTTATACATTTGCAATACATAATGTAGATGGATTATTTGAAAATGAAACGCAAGAAATTTATTTAGAAGATAAAGAATTAGGTATCATTCATAATTTAAGAAATACTCCATACACATTCGATGCAGATAGTGGTGTACAGCAAGATCGTTTTGTATTGCGTTATACTCAAGAAAACAAGCAATTAGATATTGAAGAAGTTCTTACAAATAATGACCTATCTATATTTACTGCTAACAATCAAGTAACCGCAGTATCTAATACTAGTAACATCAGAAGTTTTACTATGTATGATGTTAATGGACGTTTATTAACAAACAACAGAAACTTAAATGTTACGGAACATAGTCTTAATACAAATAACTATAGTACTGGAACTTATTTAGTAACTATTGAATTACAAGACGGAAGATCATTAACTAAAAAAGTGGTATTCTAATAAACATCATAAATTAGTAAAACAAAAAGCGGATATCATTAAATTGATATCCGCTTTTTGCTTATCATCCGATTACTATTATAGTTATAGTAATCGTTATTCTAGCTCAAAAATCAGCACTTAAGAGCAACTATGAATAACCATTATCTTCGACAAATACACCATAAAGCACTGCGTGTCAATCAAGATAGCAGTTCGTCTGTTTTTATTGCATTACGTCGAATATATATATATACCCTATCTATCATATGGGATATTTTCTATATTCGCCTGATTTATAGAATCAAATACCCGAATATTAACAAAATAATTACCCGAAAGATTATGAATACTGTCACCCAACAGTTTCTAAAATTGCTGTGCGCAATTTTATTAATTACCCCATTATTTTCAACTGCTCAAGTAGGAATTGGAACAACAACACCCAACTCAAGTGCTTCATTAGACATTCAATCAACAACAACAGGAATTTTAATCCCCAGGATGACAATAGCCCAACGGAATATTATCACCGTTGATGCAACAAGAACTGGGCTTTTAATATATCAAACGGACAGCACTCCAGGTTTTTATTATTATGACGGATCTAGCTGGGTAACCTTTGGTGGTGGAGCAGTAGATAATGACTGGACTATAAGCGGAAATGACATCTACAATGCCAACATAGATAATGTAGGAGTTGGTACACCAACACCTACACATAAATTTGTAGTAAAACATGATGTTGCCAATGCAGGAGTTATGTGTATTGAAAATGATGATTCCGCAGGGTTTTTAGGAATATACTTTTCTGAAGGTGCATTTAGTGGAACAAACTATCGTGGCCATGTTGGTCATGTGAATTCTACTTCAGGATTTGCTGAACCAGGTACTTTTCAAGTCGCATCAGGAGATCGGGATTTAGTTTTTAGTGCTACTGACGGGAGCAATAGTTACCATGAACGCATGCGAATATATAAAACTGGAGAAACTAGAATTGGTCCAGACACCACAACAGGAACACATACACTACATATACACAATGAAACAACAGATGATGTGCTTAGAATACAAGGACCAGGTACTAATGGTGCTGAATCACGTTTAAATTTTGGAGACGGCAATTATGTCTATCTTGATGAAGATTCAGATGATCATTTAATTATTGAAGCTTCAGGTGGTGTTCAAGTAACGGATGACTTAGATGTTACAGGAACACTTTCAAAAGGAGGTGGAACTTTCAAAATTGATCACCCATTAGATCCTGCTAATAAATACTTATATCATAGTTTTGTAGAGAGCCCAGATATGATGAATATCTATAATGGAAATATTACAACAAACTCAAATGGTGTTGCTAAAGTTAAAATGCCTAAATACTTTAAGGCTTTAAATAAAGAATATAGGTACCAATTAACTGTTATTGGTTCATTTGCACAAGCAATAATTTCAAAAGAAATAAACAACAACTCTTTTGAAATAAAAACTAACAACCCTAATATAAAAGTAAGTTGGATGGTTACTGGTGTTCGTAAAGATGCATGGGCTAATGAAAATAGAGTTATTCCTGAAGTTAAAAAAACATGGGAAAAAGGACACTATATACACCCAAAATTATATGGTGTGCCTGAAAGCAAAAACATTACTAAAGCTGAACGACCAACAGCAAAAAAATAATATTATTTCTTAATATTTCTCAAAAACGCCCATTTCGGGCGTTTTTTTATATACAATAAATTAGATTCTTTTGCATAAGCTTCCCGTTCGAAAGAAATATTCCTATATGCTGTATTCCAATTTTTATGAATTAGTAATCTAATTAAAAACTCTACTCCATACCATAAATGAAAAAATAGTGCCAATAACTCTTTTTGCTGTACTAAGTGAATTCGCTCATGATTCAACAATATCATCTCCACTTTTTGCTTTACATCTTTAAAAAAAACAAAAGGATATTGCGTTATTCCAGAAAATCCTTTAGGGATAATATACCTACAAACTAAAATCATATACAAACAGGAACAATAATCAAACCAAAATTGCCGTATATTTGTGTTCAAATGATTAAAAAGAGAATTCCATTAGAAGAAGGAGATTATTATTTAACTCCTGAGGGCTATAAATGTTTCACAGAACAATACCATTTAAAAAGAGGTTATTGTTGTGAAAGTGGTTGTAGACATTGCCCTTATGGATTCAATAAAAAAATAAACACTACAAAAAAGAAGCGTTAATGGATTTTCAACTACTGAACTATAAAATTGCTATCTATAGCAAATATCACAGGGTTGATATCCGCTATCCATAGTTTTTATTTTGAGCATTTCTTTTATAAAAAGAAATGCTTTCATAACTCGCTATTTTAATCTGTAGTTCTGAACTTTCTGAAGAATCAGTTCAGCAAATAAAATAAGCTCCAACAGTTGCTACCTCTTTAATTATCAGGATACACACGCAACATACTAATAACATTTTGAACATTACAACATGGAAACTACAACAGTAATAAGCTTTAAACAACAAATAAAACAAGGTATTCCAAATGAACTACCTTCTATAAAAACATACGAAACAACTATTAACCACGCACCAAAACGTAAAGAAATTCTATCTGATGAAGAGAAGAAATTAGCCTTACGAAATGCGTTGCGTTATTTCAAACCAGAACAACACGAAGTCTTAGCTAAAGAGTTTTTGACGGAATTAAATGACTACGGTAGAATATATATGTATCGTTTTCGTCCAGATTACGAAATGAGGGCTAGACCAATAAAGGAATACCCTGGGAAATGTAAGCAAGCAAAGGCTATCATGTTAATGATTCAGAATAACCTTGATTATGCCGTAGCACAACATCCACATGAATTAATTACTTATGGTGGTAATGGAGCAGTATTTTCTAATTGGGCTCAATACCTATTAACTATGAAGTACTTATCAGAAATGACTGATAAGCAAACGTTAGTAATGTATTCTGGACATCCAATGGGATTATTCCCTTCTCATAAAGACGCTCCAAGAGTAGTAGTTACCAACGGTATGATGATTCCTAACTACTCTAAACAAGATGACTGGGAAAAATTTAATGCTTTAGGAGTAACTCAATATGGTCAAATGACGGCTGGAAGTTACATGTACATAGGCCCACAAGGAATTGTCCATGGTACTACAATTACTGTTTTAAACGCATTTAGAAAAATAGGAAAAGAACCTCAAGGAAATTTATTTGTTACTTCTGGCTTAGGAGGAATGTCTGGAGCACAACCAAAAGCAGGAAATATTGCTGGTTGTGTAACGGTATGCGCAGAAGTAAACCCAAAGATTACTCAAGTACGTTTAGATCAAGGTTGGATAGACGAAAAAATAACTGATTTAGATGAATTGGTTACTCGTGTAAACCAAGCAAAAGAAAACAAAGAAACAGTTTCTATCGCGTTTTTAGGGAATATTGTTGACGTTTGGGAAAAATTTGATCAAGAAAATGTCCATATCGATTTAGGTTCTGATCAAACATCATTACACAATCCTTGGGCTGGAGGATATTATCCTGCAGACATCTCATTTGAAGATGCTAATGAAATGATGGCAAACGAACCTGAACTATTTAAAGAAAAGGTTCAAGAAACTCTACGTCGTCATGCAAAAGCAATAAATCAACATACTGCAAAAGGAACTTATTTCTTTGATTACGGAAATGCATTTTTATTAGAAGCTTCTCGTGCCGGAGCCGATGTAATGTCTGAAAACCCAACTATTGGAAAAGAATTTAAATACCCAAGTTACGTACAAGATATTATGGGCCCAATGTGTTTTGATTATGGCTTTGGACCATTTCGTTGGGTATGTGCTTCAGGAAAACCAGAAGATTTAGCTAAAACCGATGCTATTGCATGTAAGGTTTTAGAGAAACTAAAGAAAGAATCTCCAGAAGAGATCCAACAACAAATGACCGATAATATTCAATGGATTAAAGGTGCTCAAGAAAACAAATTAGTAGTAGGTTCACAAGCACGTATTTTATATGCTGATGCGGAAGGGCGTATGAAAATTGCAAAGGCATTTAACAAAGCTATAAAAAAAGGAAAAATAGGAACTGTTGTTTTAGGAAGAGATCATCATGATGTATCTGGAACAGATTCACCATATAGAGAGACCTCAAATATATATGATGGTTCACGTTTTACCGCAGATATGGCTATACACAATGTAATTGGAGATAGTTTTAGAGGAGCTACTTGGGTTTCAATACACAATGGTGGTGGTGTTGGCTGGGGAGAAGTTATAAACGGAGGTTTCGGTATGGTTCTTGATGGTAGTAAAGATGCAGGAAGACGTTTAGAGTCAATGCTTTTCTGGGATGTAAACAACGGTATTGCTCGTAGAAATTGGGCAAGAAACGAAGGTGCTATTTTTGCGATTGAAAGGGCTATGAAATCGGAACCAAGCTTAAAAGTTACTGTCCCAAATTTAGTTGATGACAAATTACTTGCTAATTTATAACCAGCGCTCTATTTAAGAAGACACTTAAACAGAAGCGCATAAAACAATTACTATGAAAGTATTCAAACTACTTGCTATTACAATTGCTATTCTATTAACATCATGCGCTTCTGTTAGAGTAACTTCTGACTATGACACACAAGCTACATTTGATAATTACAAAACCTTTGCTTTCTACAAACCAGGAATAGATAAAGTTGAAATTTCTGATTTAGATAAGAAGAGAATCCTTAGAGCTATCGAAAAAGAAATGCTAGCAAAAGGTTTTGCAAAATCTGAATCTCCTGATTTACTCGTTAATATTAACACCAAAACCGAAAAAAACATAAACATATCTAGTGCAAGTATTGGGTATGGATGGGGTCCTTGGTATAGTGGATATAACAGACAAATATCTAGCTCAACCGATGGAATACTATATATTGATTTGATCAACTCCAAAAACAAGCAATTGGTGTGGCAAGGTAGAGGTGTTGGATATTTAACACATGAAACTGAAAAAAAAGATGCCCGTGTACAAGAGTTTGTAACCGCTATTTTAGCAAAATATCCTCCTGGAGCAGATAAAAAATAAAAGAATAATTACTCGCATATACTAAAGCCTAAACGATATACTGTTTAGGCTTTTTTAATTTTTATAGTTTTCTCATCTGTTAGACATATTTTAATTCTTATTTGAAATAAATCCACTAGAGTTAACCATTTTTATAATTATGTAACATAAGTTATTTCATTTCTTCAAAGTCTTGCTTATTTTTGAAGTATGAAAAATATACTTTATCTATCATTTCTTTTGTTCTTTATAGCTTGTGGTCAAAAACAAAAAACAAGTATACAAAAAGACTACATTACTACTAAAATAGCGCTTGGCGAAAAGTTGTTTTTTGATCCTATCCTATCTCTAGACAATTCTATTTCTTGTGCAGATTGTCACCAACCACAATTTGCTTTTGCCGACAACAAAGCCTTTTCAATTGGAGTTAACGATAGCTTAGGGAATCGAAACACACCTTCTGTAATGAATATGGCTAGTCGTCCATTTTTCTTTCATGATGGTAGAGCTGCTTCTTTAGAAGAACAAGCCAGCATGCCCGTGGAAAACCCCGTAGAAATGAACTTATCTTTTTCAGAAGCTATAAAAAGAGTTAGAAACAACAAAGCCTATCATACATTATTTAACAGCCTATACCACACAGAACCTAACAAAGAAAATATTACCAATGCATTAGCTGAATTTCAAAGAAGCTTAGAGAGCGATGGTAGCGCACCGCACGATCTTTGGATGAATGATATCGATACCCTTGCCATGAGCCCATCTCAGCAAAGAGGGAGAAATCTATTTTTATCTGATGAATTTAAATGTTTCGATTGTCATTTTGGCCCTGATTTTACTGGTGATGAATTTAGAAACATTGGTTTATATGATGGTATTACCTTAAAAGATCTGGGTAGGTATGATGTTACCAAAGACTCTAGTGATATTGGTAAATTTAAAGTTCCTGGGTTAAGAAACGTAGCTCTTACTGCTCCTTATATGCATAATGGAAAATTTAACACACTTGAAGAAGTAATTAATTTTTACAGTAACCCTTATGATTTTGTTGAAAAACCGGTAAACATAGATAATCTAATGGTAAAACCATTAAATCTCTCAGAACAACAAAAAGAAGATTTGGTTAATTTTTTACATTCACTTACTGATAAAAATATTCCTTACCAAGATAAAAAGAGCTGATCCTTATTTTATTGATCAATAAAAGCTATTTATATACAAAAGTACAGGCTACTCAAACCGAGCAGCCTGTACTTTTGTATATAATATAATATTCTTAATACGCTAACAACTCTTCAATTTTTACTTTTACTTTTTCTGTAGAAGGAATCATGGTTTGCTCTAATACTGAGTTCAATGGTATTGCCGGCATGTTCTCACTACCAATAGTCATAACAGGTGCATCTAGGTACTTAAAGCACTTTTCTTGTACTAATCCACTTAAAGCTCTACCGAAAGAATTGTTCGTAGGTTCTTCTGTTACAATTAAACATTTCTTTGTCTTTCTAACAGAAGCCAAAATAGCTTCTTCATCTAACGGATACAAGGTACGTAAATCAATAATTTCAACATTCTCCTTTAAATCTTTGGTTGCATTTAAAGCCCAATGTACTCCCATCCCGTAAGTAACAACGGTCATAGTTTCTTCTTCATCTTGTTGCCAAATTTCTTGTACTGTATTCGCTTTTCCTAATGGTAAAATATAATCTTCTGCTGGCTCAATCGTTCTTGCCGCATCAGTTCCTTTTACTTTAGACCAATACAATCCTTTGTGCTCTAAGAACACAACTGGATTAGGATCATGATAAGCTGCTTTTAACAATCCCTTTAAATCAGCCCCGTTACTTGGATATGCAATTTTAATCCCTCTAATATTAGTTAATATCGATTCTATAGAAGACGAATGATATGGACCACCACTACCATAGGCACCAATAGGAATACGTAAGATCATAGATATTGGCCATTTACCATTAGATAAATAACAACTTCTACTTACTTCTGTAAACAACTGGTTGATACCAGGAAAAATATAATCGGCAAATTGCACCTCAACAATTGGTTTTAATCCAGCTGCCGACATACCCACCGTAGAACCAACAATAAATGCTTCTTGTATTGGGGTATTAAATACACGTTCATCACCGAATTTCTGTGCTAAAGTAGCTGCTTCTCTAAACACTCCTCCTAATCTACCTCCAACATCTTGTCCGTATAACAAACATTCTTTATGCTCACGCATAATTTCTTCAACTGCAAACAACGCACAATCCACCATTACCACCTCTTCCTTATCTGCAGGGGCTCTTTCTCCAGTTTCTTCAGTAATTGGTGTTGGCACAAAATCATGGGTAAATAAATCTGACGGAGATGGATCTTCTGCCTGTAAAGCTCTCTCAAAATCAGATTTCACTAAAGTGATAGCTTCAGTTTCTATTGCATCTACTTCTTGTTGAGTAAAACCTGCATCTAATAATTGTTTTTGTAATACTGGGTACGGATCACGAGAACGTGCTTCTTCTAAATCATCACGATACCATTCCATACGTACACCAGAAGTATGGTGGTTTAATAACGGAACTTTTGCATGTAATAATACTGGCCTGCGCTCTTCTCTTATTATTTTCAAAGCTTTTTCTACTGCTTCATAAGATTCGGTAAAATTAGCACCATCAATAGTCATAGCTTCTAAACCATTAAATCCTCTAGCGTATTCAAAAGCATCTTGTGCTCTTGTCTCTTCTGCATTAGCCGAAATATCCCAGCCATTATCTTGTACTAAATACAATATTGGTAATTGCTTTAAAGCAGCCATTTGAAATGCCTCTGAAATCTCTCCTTCGGTAACAGAAGCATCTCCAAGTGAACAAACTGCCACTGGTTTATCTGCTAATGATTTATCATCTATATCAACATTCTCTTTATACCAGAACCCCATAGCAACTCCCGTTGCTGGAATAGCTTGCATACCAGTTGCAGATGACTGATGCGGTATTTTTGGTTTGTCAACATCGTTTAGACTTGGATGACAATAATAAGTTCTACCTCCAGAAAATGGATCATCTTTTTTAGCTAGTAACTGCAACATTAAATCATATGGCTTCAATCCGAATGATAATAACATAGCATCATCTCTATAGTAAGGAAATGCATAATCCTGTGGTAACAATTGCATTCCTAAAGCAGTTTGAATAGCTTCATGTCCTCTAGAAGTGGCATGTACATATTTAGATACTAATTTGAAGTTATCCTCATACAACGTAGCCATTGCCTTTGCAGTACATAGATTAGCGAATCCTTTTTGTAAAGTTGCTTTTGTTAATTGCTTTTGACTCATTATTTCTTTCGTTTCCATGGTATTATTTTTTTACTTCTTCTCCCTTAGGGAAGAGGATTGAGATGAAGCTGTTGTTTTAAAAATCACACATCCTAACCTTTTACTCTTATGAGATTTCTCCTAACGTCGAAACGACAAGTAATCTCTTCAATCAAAAATCGTGCTTCTACAATCGTTAATCTTATTTAACTTCTATATTGTATTTTCTCAATAAACCCAATACTTCAGGCATTGAAAACTTTGCTTTTTTTATTTTATTTTTTTCTGGATCTATCACATAATTAAATGATGATCTAAAATCTGACTTTTCTACTATAGATCTTTCAAAAATTGCATTTTTAAAATCACAATTATTAAATATTGAATTAGTCAAGTCTGCCTCTGTAAAATCTACTTGTTGTAGCATACACGAGTTAAATTTTGTTCCTTTTATCTTCATTTGATAAAACGAAGCCAAATTCAAATTAGATTCATTGAATACAACCGAAAACAAAAAATCACTGCAATTGTTAAATAGCAATCCTAATAACTTACATTTTGAAAAAGTAACATCATTAAAAACCGTGTGTTTTAAATTGACATTACTCAAGTCACAATCTTGAAATTCACATTCTGTAAATGATACATTAGACAAATCCGAATTTGAAAATATACAGTTCGTGAACGTACAGTTATCATATTCTCTTTTTGCTAAAGCTATTTGAGAATAGTCTTGTTTTTCAAAATTTGTGTTTTCTATTAAATTCATCAGTTGTACTAAATTCCTCTTTGAACATCAAATTGTTCTAAGTAATCACCTACTTTACGTAAAAATGAACCACCTAAATATCCATCAACGGCCCTATGATCAAAAGACAATGACAAATACATCATACTTCTAATCGCTAATTCATCTCCTTTATCCGTAGTAATAACCTCTCCACGTTTTTTTATAATTCCTATTGCTAAAATGGCAACTTCTGGTTGATTGATAATTGGTGTCCCCATTAAACTTCCAAAGGTTCCTACATTAGATATTGTAAAGGTACTTCCTTGGATTTCCTCTGGCTTTAAACAATTATTTCTTGAGCTATTTGCTAGATGATTCACATCTTTTGCAATCCCTAATAAATCTTTTGAAGCCGCATTTTTAACAACAGGAACAATTAAGTTTCCGCTTGGCAAGGCAGTTGCCATACCGACATTTATATCTTTATATTGAATAATTTTATTTCCATCAATAGATGCGTTAATTCCTGGAAACTCTTCTATTGATTTTGCTACAGCCTCTACAAAAATTGGTGTAAACGTTAAACGTTCATCATATTTCTCTTGAAACTTGATTTTATTCTCATTTCTCCAATTCACCAAGTTAGTCACATCTACTTCAATATATGCAGTAACGTGTGGTGACGTATGTTTTGAATACACCATATGATCAGCGATCATCTTACGCATTCTATCCATTTCAATCACTGTATCATGTCCCTCTACAAACTTAATTGGAGGGGCATTATAAGTAGATTTTGGCGCTTGGGAAACTTGTGCTTGTGGACGACTTGGCAATGCGTATTTTCTGTTTTTGATGTAGTTCATTACATCACTTTTTCTGATACGCCCTTCAGCACCTGTCCCAGGAATACTCTGAACCTCTTCAATAGATAATCCTTCTTGTTGTGCTATACTTACTACTAAAGGAGATAAAAATGCATCAGGATTTTGCGTTCCTAATTTAAATTCTGATTTCTTTGAAGTAACAGTAGTTGCTTTTGTTTCTTTTGAAGCTGACTTAGTAGCTCCATTTTCTTGAGCACTTATTTTCACTTCTCCTGAAGCTTCAATAATTGCCATTACAGTCCCTACTGCTACAACATCATTAGATTGAAATAAAATTTCTTTTATAACTCCCGAACAAGGTGACGGCACTTCTGAATCTACTTTGTCAGTAGCAACCTCTAAAATAGTTTCTTCTGCATCTACAGTATCTCCTACTTGAAATAACCAATTAATGATGGTTGCTTCAGAAATACTCTCTCCCATTTTGGGCATTTTCAATTCTATTATAGCCATTTGTTTCGTTAATTATAAAAAGAATAAAGATACAACAATCTATACAAATTTATTTTTTAAAACTATATATATAAATGAATACAGAATAATACTCTGTTAAATAGCTAAATAAAATATTTTTATTCTTTATTTTTGAATTTTACGCTTTTATACAAAAAAAACAACTAGCATGAAATTAGACGCTACCGATTATAAAATATTAAAACTTTTACAAGAAGATTCTAACCGTACTGTAAAAAGCATTTCGGAAAGTTTAGGATTGTCTACAACCCCCATTTTTGAGCGTATCAAAAAGTTAGAGAAAGAAAATTATATTGATAAATATGTAGCAGTATTAAACCAAAATAAAATCGGACTCAAGCAGATTGTTTTTATTGGTATTACACTTCAGGGTCACACCAGAAGTTATTTAGAAAAATTCGTAAAAGAAATTAATGGTTTCCCAGAGGTAATAGAGTGTCATCGAGTAAGCGGAAATTTTGACTACCTACTTAAATTAGTAGTAGAAGATATTGAAGCATATGAAAAATTTATCATCACCAAACTTACCTTATTACCTTATCTTGGAAGTGTGCAAAGTCTTATTACACTCTCCACAAGCAAACAAACCAATCAACTGGATTTATCGCATTTATTAGACAGTACCAAATAATTTACATTAAAAACGCTTTTTTAAACTTCAATACCTAAAGCAATTTCATTCCACAACCCTATTCTATGTTCTAAAGCTTTCTTACTATATACTAAAGCTTCGTCCCATTTTACTTGGTCTTCCCCACAAAGTTCCTCCACCATTTTTAAACTAATAGGCCCGTGTTCGTCACCATCTAATTCTATATGACGTTCTAAATAATAAACTAATTTATTAATCGCTTGTTTATCCCCTAACCCTTTTACTATTTCAATAAACATGTCAGGAATTAAATCTTCTCTTCCAAAAGTAAAAACGGCTGCAATAACATGAGCTTTTTGTGTAGCAATAACTTCAAAAGTAAAAGACACAAAATCTTTAACAGCCTCAGAAATATTTATTTGCTGAAATGCTTTATTAACAGAGTCCCCTTCTTGTATTAAACCACAAAATTGTTCCATTTGTGATGTATCTGCGCCTAATTGTTTCATGGCTTCTAAATACATTTCGTAATGACTCATGGTTTCCCCGTTTTGATCTACATCACTTTCTTCTCCAAAAACAATTTCGTTAATAAAACGCCTAGTTGTTGGATTAGATGAAGGGGTCCATGGTAAACTTACACAAGTTAAATGTAGCTGTAGCGCTTTAAGCAAAGACATAAAATCCCAAACAGCAAAAGCGTGTTGTTCAGTAAACAATTGCAGATCTTTGGTTGTTTTAACTTCCTTATACAGTGGGTGATTAATCAATTTTGCTCTTAAAGAATCTAATTCTTCTAAAATGTAGTTTATCATTATATGTGATTTTTTTGGGGTTGCAAACATCATAAAAAAAGAAATTACTTTTTCAACTTCTTTAATATCATTCTTGCTCTTGCTTGGTAGGCTACACTTTCCGTTGCATAATTTTGTTCTATGACCATTTGTAATTCATTATGCACCCAATCTATATCCTTACCGATATGAAATAGGCTTGTCATGGAATATGCTCTAGCCGCTACTTTTAATTTATTATCTATCAACCACTGAAAACACAACTCTACCATTTTTTCTTTAACTATTGGCGTCATCATAGGATCAATAACTTCACTTCTGTTTTTGGAATAATAATCTAGGGTAAATCGTTCAATGATTTTTGCTATAGGACGAATAGCAGAGTCATTTGTTAAATGAGTTGCTCCATCCAGTATTACTGTAATATACGGACATAAGACTTCTATATGTTGTCTGTTCAAAAACTCAAGCCACCAACAATACTTAAAATGATTTTTATCTTTACTAAAAGCCTTCTCTATTAACTCTGGCAGAATCTCAATATGATCAATCACCAAAATAACTGCATTGGCTCTTGAAGCCATACTATGATTTACTTTTTCTATATCGAACTGTAAGTCGGTTAACGTCATTACTTATATTGTTCTAACCAATAACAATCGGCTTTTATGCCTTTCCATTCAAAAACAAACTCATCAGTAATTTCAAAACCTGCTTTTTGTAATACGTTTACTGAACCTTTATTAGGAATATCTGCTGCTGCATATAAGGCTTTAACATCAGTTTCATTAAACATATAATCTACCCATGCTTGAGCAGATTCTGTAGCATAGCCTTTACCCCAAAACTTTGGAATAAATCGATATCCTAATTCATACACATTGTAAAAACCATTTTCTTGCTCAGATTCATGTAAGTATTTAATACCTGACCATCCCATAAACTCATTGGTTTCTTTA
>Ga0209291_1002281_pt1 | contig 15724 bp, 9 predicted proteins | sample GOMGulsemesocosm_FD_184633 | JGI IMG/M metagenome (GOLD analysis project Ga0209291, IMG submission 184633) | Methane-oxidizing microbial communities from mesocosms in the Gulf of Mexico - GOM9B Gulf of Mexico (SPAdes) (version 2) | ecosystem: Environmental > Aquatic > Marine > Cold seeps | place...
ATTTTGCCGCAAATATGAGTGGTAGTGCGAAACTAATAAATAACATTAACATTCAAGCAATTGAAGAAACGGTATTAACCGGTAGAACTGTTTTTTTACGGGTAATAGATAAAAATAATAAAATCATGGTAGAAATTGGGGATTTAAACAGTAATAAGAAATTTGTTGAAGACTTCCTCTTTGGTGAAAACGCCGATAACATTTATCATATTGAAGCAGCTTTATATGATGTTAACCATCAACACTTTGGTGAAATTCAACTCGGCTACGACGAAAAAGATACTCAAGAGCAAATAGATTTAGCCTACCAACGATGTTTTCAATTTTCTGTTATTTATGCATTAATCGCCTTTATTTTCACTATCTTTTTTGGTCAACGAATGACGAGGCCTATCCAGACGTTACAAAAACTAACTCGAACTATTGCACATGGCCACTACCAAACTAAAATCCATGTAAAAACTAACGTGGTAGAAATAGAAAAATTAGCCAATACCATCGAATTTATGCGAGAAGAGCTCGTCGCACAATCCGATTCAATGGAACATTTAGCATTACATGATAATTTAACCGGATTACCTAACCGAGTATTATTGCAAGATAGAGTAAATCAAACGATTAATTGTGAAATTCGTAAAGAACATCCTTGTGTATTCGCGGTCATCGATCTCAACAGATTCAAAGAAGTTAACGACTCTTTTGGTCACTTAATTGGTGATAGTGTGTTAAAAAAAACCGCTATAACATTAACTAGCGCACTAAGAATAACCGATACGGTTGCTCGATTAGGTGGTGATGAATTTGCTATATTCCTTCCTGAAACAAGCTTAGACTCTGCGATGATTGTTTTAGAAAAAATGGCGGTAGAACTTAGCCACTCTTTTGAATGTGAAGGTCATTCAGTGATGTTAGGCGCCAGCATTGGATTGGCTGCTTTTCCTGAACATGGAATAAGTTATGAAGATCTCCTTCAAAAGGCTGATGTTGCCATGTACGTTGCTAAACGAGCAGGTATGAATTGCCAGATTTACCAGTCTACATTTGATAAAGACGCATTACTTCGATTAACACTGATCTCTGAACTTAAATTTGCTATCGAACACGAACAACTGTTTCCAACCTTTCAACCTAAAATAGATTTACATACGAATGAGTTAATAGGTGTTGAATTATTAGTACGATGGCAACATCCTACTAAAGGGGTTATTCCCCCTAACGACTTTATAGCGGCTGCTGAACGTGGCGGTTTAATATATCAACTAACCCAATGGGTATTGCGTGCTGGTATAAAACAAGCGGCAATGTGGTATGCAAGTGGAAACAAAATTCCAGTTGCGATCAACCTGTCCCCTAAAAATCTTATTGAAAAAAACTTATATCAATCCATATTGTCGTTACTTGAGGAATACAAACTACCTGCACAATTGTTAGAGTTAGAAATAACCGAGAGTAGTGTTTTTGCCGATCCGCTAACCGCGAAAACAGTACTAGAGGATTTAGATGCTATAGGAATAAAAATTGCTATCGATGATTTCGGCACTGGGTATTCGTCATTAGTCCAGTTAAGAAAATTACCTATTTCAATCCTTAAAATAGATCGAAGCTTTGTTTTTCATATGACGACTGATTCAAGTGATGCTGCCATTGTAAAAGCAACGGTATATATGGCTCACATGTTAGGAATGAAAGTTGTCGCTGAAGGTGTTGAAGATCAAAAAACAATAGACATGCTTAAGACATTACAATGCGACATCGTGCAAGGCTACTTCTTTGCCAAACCGATGACGCTCATTGATTTTGAAAGCTGGAGGTTATCTATTTTCACACAGAAATAAGTTTGTTACCAAAAATAAAAAGCTATAATTTTGGTAAAAATTCAGCCAAAAAGACAAAACGCACCACAGAGGGCACAGAGAACACCGAGAACTACAACAACAAGAAGAATATATCGCGCTTTATTTTCTCGGTGTAGCGCAGCGCCTCGATGTTCTCGGTGGTGTATTATATAAGCACTGAATATCTAAGCACTGAATAGTGACTAACTTTGTTCTTATAACCTAGATATAAACATCAATGACATCTGCCAATGAAAAATATTTAGTAACGTAAAACAGAGGACACAAAGAACAAGGAAAATAAAATATCGCGCTTTATTTTCTCGGTGTAGTAAAGCGTCTCGGTGTTCTCGGTGGTGTATTATATAAGCACTGAATATCTAAGCACTAAATAGTGACTAATTTTGTTCTATAAAATAGATATAAACATTAATGACTATTCCCAATGAAAAATATTTAGTAACGAAAAACAGAGGGTACAAAGAACAAGGAGAAGAATATATCGCGCTTTATTTTCTCGGTGTAGCAAAGCGTCTCGGTGGTGTATTATATAAGCACTGAATATCGAAGCACTGAATAGTGACTAACTTTGTTCTTATAACTAAATATAAACATCAATAACATCTGCCAATGAAAAATAATCGATAACGAACAACCGAATTAATCACAATTTTGGTAAATACAGATTTTATTTCGGCCACTCCCTTTAGCTTGATATAAGGCTAAATCTGCTTTTTTGTATATCCTAGTAATAGATTCATTAGGGGGTACTGCCGTATATAAACCAATACTCACGGTGCAATTTATTGGTTGTCCGTCGTAATCAACACTTAAACTCTCGATACTTATTCTTAGCCTATCAACAATTTCTTTTGCTTCAACTAGCCCTGTTTCAGCAAACAAAAAGGCAAACTCTTCCCCTCCGACGCGACCAAAAATATCAAAATCTCTTATGCTAGTTATACAACTTTTCGAGAGTGCAGCAAGTACTTCGTCACCTGCTGGGTGACCATATTTGTCGTTAACGTCTTTAAAGTGGTCAATATCTAATATAGCAAAACTAAATTCTGTTGCACTTCTTGCGTGTTTATTCCACTGTGTTTGCGCCGCTGAAAAAAAAGCACCACGGTTTAAAACGCCAGTTAAGGGGTCGATGCGCGCTAGTGTTTTAAGTTCTTCTTCTAATATTTTTCGGTATTCAATTTCAGCTTTTAATTTTTCATGTTCTTTTACTAAATCTGCGCTAACAGCATTGCTTTGTTTTAAAAAGAAGTTTCTTGAGCTTTCTAGCCAAACCGATATTACAGTGCAAAAACTATAGGTAATAAAAAATCTTAATTGAAAACTGGTGGAATAAGGATAAACCTCAATAGAGAAAATACTCGGTTGTGTAAAAGCAATAACAGCGAAGGTAGCAACGAGGCTTGCCCATAATCCTCCTTCTTTTTTGCCCAGCAAGAAACAAATAATTAGGGGAACTGTATACGCCCAAAGCGCTTTTGAGCCGTCTTCTCCTCCCACAACAATCATGTAACAAATTAAGCAAAAATATAGAAAAGCGTTTACTCGATAAACCCAAGCTCCATTTTTTAGTCGCCTTAATATGAATAATCCAGCGATTAACCCTACAGCAGTTACAATAGCAAAAAATGAGATTAAATAATTATGCTGAAATAAATTTACCCCGCCAAAAATAACCATGGTAGGTATGCCTAAAGCCATAAACACCATGTAATGCTGTAGACGTGTTTTTTCATCTTGAGAAATTTGTATCGGTTCAACAAAACTGTCTAATTTGGAATTCATCCAAATAAGTATGGGTTTGAACATTGGTTCCCGCCTATTGTTAATAGGTATTATTGTTCTAAAATAATCAACGTTACCTCAATGTATCTAAAAGAGCTAAACATCGATGATAAATTAATATTTTTACTCCACAAGACAACCACTCTTTTACGAATAAATAGCTGTATATACTCAATTATAGTCGCATCATCACTAATTGCTTAAAACAATTCGCATTGTTAGAAACAAAAAAAGCACCAAACAGGAAGTAAGGTGCTTTAAGATTAAGCTCAATTTAGTTATTTAATTTTGCTATGTATCTACTCAAATAATATATGAAAGATAACGCTCATCTTAATTTTGTTGGAAACGATAAACCGAACCAATGTTCAATATTTGAGTTAATTGATCAAGCGCAGTTCTAGATTCAGTAATTAACTGAGGGTCTCTTAAATCATCATTAGTGATTTGATCACGGTAATTGTTATCAACCCAATTATTTAACTCACTGAACAAGCTGTCATTCATAATACACTTAGGGTTTACCGCTTTATATTCTTGTTCGTTAAGGGCAACTCGTAATCGTAAACATGCGGGGCCGCCACCGTTTTTCATACTTTCATTTACATCAAAGTATTTCACTTCTTTAATTGGCGTATTTTGCGTAACTAACTTATCTAAGTAACGTTTAACGTTGACGTTATCATGACAATGCATAGGTGCAATAATTGCCATATTTCCGTCAGGTAAGGTGATAATTTGCGTATTAAATAAATAAGTATTTACCGCATCTTGTACACTAACATCTTCAGCATTAACTTGAATAAGGTGTAAGTCATTACCTCTAAACTTTCTTCTTAGTTCATCTGAAAATTCTGCTGTATTTAAAAATGCATCTTCATGGAAAAACAATACATTCTGATTACCTACCGCAATCACATCATTATGAAAAACACCGGCATCAATCACATCAGGGTTTTGTTGTACATAAACGGTATTATTATCAGTTAAACCATGCAAACGTGCTACCGCTTGACTTGCTTCAAGCGTTTGACGGGCGGCAAATTTTTTCGGTGCTGGCATATTGCGATTAAAGGCATGACGACCAAAGGTAAATATTTCAACACCTTGCTCTGTATACTCTCCACATAAACGGGTGTGGTTTGCTGCGCCTTCATCACCAAAATGCTCATTGTCATTTAAATGTAAGTGATGAGAAAAATGCTTATCGTCGTTAAACACAGCCTTTAATATATTACCCGTTGTTAGTGGCTCTATTGAACGGTGAAATTTATTAGTAAGGTTAGCCGGAGTAAAATTAACTTTGCCATTAGCTGAATCAGCAGATGGCGAAACCGTTGCCGCATTTGCTGTCCACATGCTTGAAGCAGAAAAACATGCTGCTAATACTGCAGGAGCTTGTTTGTAAGCTTGCTCTAATACTTGTGCGTCAGTTCCCGAAAATCCTAGGCGACGTAGCGTATACAAGTCAGGACGTTCTTGTGGTGCTAATACACCCTGAACCATTCCAAGATCATGCAAAGCCTTCATTTTTGCTAAACCTTGTTTAGCGGCTTTTTTAGGGTTTGAGACACCTAAGGCATTATTGAGTGAAGCGACATTACCTTCAGATAATCCAGCATAGTTATGTGTTGGGCCGACTAAGCCGTCAAAATTTGCTTCAAAACTATTCATTAATTACACCTTAAATTTAATATTTCGAGTCATTATATCGATGAAATTGAATAAAGAAAGAGCTACATTCCGCCTGTACCCCTTATAAAATAAGGACAAATGCATTCAAAGTGAAAGTTTATGCACTTTACTGTTTTTACGATTTATGTGAACAACATAACCCAATAACACAGGAGCTATTTAACTAGGCTATGTTCCTAACAAAAAGGTTAATACTATTAACCCTAGAAGACGATGCGTAACAATACAATGGAATGGCATATTTATTGATAACGATAAAATAGAAAATAAATAAAGAAATTTATAAAATTAACTAGAATATATATAACGCGATAAAAATCGTCATATTAGTTCTCAAAATTTCAGGTTATTTACACTTAATGTAAAGAACCTGAAATAAGATGAGATAAAAGGTTAACCACAAGTTAATTTAAAAACAAATGCTTTTAAATAGTATAAATACTAGGTTATGGTTTCTATGTCCAATATAATACTTTTAAAATATTTTATCATCGTAATCAAATATCTAACGTCACTGTGGTTACAAATAAAAAGATACTACACAACTTTATTATAAAAATTAATGTGTTCTAAAGGTCTCCTAATGCAAGATAAAAACGCCTCTCCATCACCGAAAAAGAAACCCATGAAAAAATTTGATTTATTCAAAACAACAGTGGGGTTATTGTTTGTTTTCATTATTGTGACCTCCTTCCTTTATAGTTTTATCCAAAAAGTTAGTGTTAATTTAACTGAAGAGTCTGCCATTAATAGCGCTGAAATATATGTAAAAGCGCTTGAAGAATTTAGGGGACTATATACTTCAGAGGTTGTTACAGCAGCCAAGGAATACGGTATGGATATTAGCCATGATTATCATGGTAAATCTGGAGTAATTCCTTTACCCGCAACATTAAGTATATTATTAGGGAAAAAAATTGGTGAACATGATGGCGGAGCCGAAACACGTCTGTATAGTCCTTACCCGTTTCCTTGGAGAGAAAAAGAAGGCGGATTACGTGATGAATTTTCTACCGACGCTTGGAATTATTTAGCAAAAAATCCAACTAAATCATTTTCTCGCTTTGAACAGGTGGGAGATACTAAGGTTCTTAAGTTTGCAAAAGCCGATGTGCTTAGAGCCGGTTGTGTTGGTTGTCATAATAACCACGAATTAACCCCAAAAAATGATTGGAAACTTGGCGAAGTTCGAGGTGTATTAGAAGTTACCCTACCGATGAAAAAAATCATTGCGGTTTCTGAAAGTAGTTTGTCAGAATTCTCTATGCTGCTAATGATAATTTCTATTGCGGGTATCGGCCTTACCAGCTTCTTTGTAATTAAAAATAAACAGTCCACAAGTAAACTCACCTTAGATTCCCAACTAAAAAGTCGCATCAATGACTTTAATGACCTCGTACAATCTAAAGTAGGCCTGAAAGAGCTTAGCAGAACCATGCTAAGTCATATTTGTTTAGAAAATGAAGCGAATCATGGTGCAATTTTTACCATAAATAAGAATGGGGAATTTGATTTTCTAAGCGGTTATGCGCTTAAAACCGAAAACTTCATTAATAAGAGCTATGCCTTAGGTGAAGGACTTATTGGCCAAGCGGCACTCGATCAGAAAACGATTTTTGTACGTCAGATCCCGGAAAACTACATCGACATTGAATCAGGTATTGGGGGAACCTCTCCTACTTGTTTAATGCTTTATCCTATCGTTAAAGATAAAAAAACATTAGCCGTAATTGAATTAGCTACACTCGGTGATTTCAATAACAGTCATCATGAGTTTATTCTTGAAATTGAAGATATTATAGCGATTTCCTTTGAAAGAGAGATGGCTAAAAACAACACTGAAATTTTATTAGAAATAAACCAGCAACAAGTGCTTGAACTGCAAAATAAACAAGAAGATTTAACACTTGCCAACCAAGAATTAGAAGAAAAAGCATTAGATCTAAAAAAATCTGAAGAAGAGCTTAAGTCTTCTGAAGAGGAATTAAGACAGCAAAGTGATGAGCTCAGAGCAACAAATGAAGAGTTAGAAGAGAAACAAGACTCGCTACAATCACAAGCTTTACGATTAATTGAATCTAAAAAGGTTATTGAGAAAACGGCTGATGAATTACAGCAATCAAGTAAATATAAGTCTGAATTTTTAGCTAATATGTCTCATGAGTTACGTACGCCATTAAATAGTTTATTAATTTTATCTAGGCTACTGCTTGATAATAAACAAGGTAACCTAACCAATGAGCAACTAGAAGAAATTACCATTATCCATGAAGGAGGACAGTCTCTTCTAGGTTTGATCAACGATGTAATGGATCTGTCTAAAGTTGAAGCGGGTATGCTTGAGGTGAATATAGAGTCGATATCATTAAATAAAATCAGTCATTATTTAATGAATTTATTTACGCCTATCTCAAAGAAGAATGGTGTTCAGTTTACTATTAATATCGGTAGAGACTTGCCTGATATTATTCAGTCAGATAAGCAACGTATAGAGCAAATTTTAAAGAATTTCTTGTCTAACGCATTTAAATTCACCAAGCTTGGCAGCGTTGACTTAAGCATAGAATGCTTTGCCATAAGTGAAAACAATACCCCTTCTATTTTACAAAACCAAAGCGTTATTGCCTTTTCTGTGAGTGATACGGGGGTTGGTATTCCTAAAGAAAAACAAGATGTTATTTTTAATAGTTTTCAACAAGCCGATGGTTCAACAAGTAGAGAATATGGTGGTACAGGTTTAGGTTTGTCTATATCTAAAGAACTTGCTCATTTACTTGGTGGTGAAATTAAATTAACCAGTGAAGTGGGTAAAGGTAGTTGTTTTACTTTGTATTTACCACAATCTGTAATTCAAGAAACTGAATCAAAAACTGAACCAAAGACTGAAAAAGTCATCAATGAATTGCCTGCAGATAAGAATATAAGTGAACCTCCGCAACCAGTTATTCAAACGAATACCAATGAATGGCTAGCAGATGATAGACAGAATATTCAACCGTCTGATAAGTCATTATTGATCATTGAAGACGATAAGGAATTTGTAAAGATTCTCGTTGATATGGCAGAAAAACAATCATTCAAAACCATTATTACCAATAAAGGACGTGAAGGTGTTGTTCTTGCAAAAGAGCATTTACCAACAGCTATTATTTTAGATTTAGGTTTGCCAGATATTGATGGTTTAAACGTTTTACAGCAATTAAAAAATAACTTGAACTTACGTCATATTCCTATTCATGTATTAACTGCCAAAGATAAACAGCAAGAAGCGATGCAACTAGGAGCCATTAGTTACTTACAAAAACCTGTTGATGTTCTACAAATAAGTTCGGTAATAAATTCTTATGATAATAACGGGATTGATGTCCCAAAAAACATCTTAGTTATTGAAGATGATCACGCGGCCCAAGTAGCAATTCAAAGGTTAATTGCCTCTTCAGAAATTACAGTTTATTTTGCTGACACCGCGCAAAAAGCGATCTCTTCATTAGATTCTGACAACTTTGACTGTATTATTCTAGATCTTGGATTACCAGATATTAGTGGGTTAGAGTTAGTTCATTTGATCCGCGAACATAAAAGCGCACAATCTACACCAATCATTATTTATACAGCACAAGACTTAACAAACGATGAACAAAAAACATTACGTCAATTATCGTTATCTATCGTCATTAAAGGTAAAGAATCGCCTGAACGTCTATTAGATGATGTCGTATTATTCCTACATCACATAGATAAAAAGCTGTCTTCACAACAGCAAGAAACATTAAAAATGTTACACGACGAAAATGAAATGTTACTCGATAGACGTGTATTAGTTGTTGATGATGACATGAGAAATGTTTTTGCCATGACCAAAGTATTAGAGGACTACGGTTTAATCGTTAGCCAAGCCGAAAATGGTCAAGCAGCCCTTAATACAATAGAAAGTGCGAACAAACCATTTGAGTTAATCTTAATGGACATTATGATGCCTGTTATGGATGGTATAGAGGCGACTAAACGCATTAGAGAGCTTGGTAGCTATAAAGAAACCCCGATAATATCACTTACAGCTAAAGCTATGCCTGGCGATAAGCACAAATGCATTGAAGCAGGTGCCTCAGAATACTTAACTAAACCCATTGATACACAAAAATTATTATCTATTTTACGTGTTTGGTTATACCAGCATAAAACGTATTAACAATGAATATTGAAGAGCAAGTAAAACACATGGATGTTGAAAACAAACTACTGTCTGAGCCAAACACTTTGGTATTAGAAGTCGATTTATTTCTTGAAGCAATTTATCGACAATATGGCTACGATTTTCGCCATTATGCACGAGCGTCATTACTTAGGCGTATTAATAATTGTTTATTACGGGAAAAGAAAGAACATGTAAGCGAGCTTATCCCTTGCTTGATACACGACGTATATTTTTTTGACCGATTTTTACAAGATATGTCAATTACCGTAACGTCAATGTTTCGTGATCCTCATCTGTTTAATTTGGTCAATGAGTTGGTTATACCTAAACTTTCAACTTACCCCACCATCAACATTTGGCATGCTGGCTGTGCAACAGGTGAAGAGGTATATTCTACGGCTATTTTAATGCATGAAGCAGGTTTACTTGAGCGTACGAGGATTTACGCAACAGATTACAATAACCAATCTTTAAGCATTGCAAAACAAGGGACTTACCCATTAAGTAAGGCTCAACAGTTTTCTAAAGATTATCACTTAGCGGGCGGAAAGCTTAGCTTGTCTGATTATTATCATGTTTCATCAGATAGCATTGTATTTAATGATAAGTTAAAAGAGAAAATCACCTTTGCACATCATAATTTAATGAAAGACACCGCATTTGCTGAAATGCATTTTATTTTATGCCGAAACGTATTGATTTATTTTGATCAAACACTTCAAAATAGAGTACTCAATGTCCTAAACGATAGCCTAATTCATCGTGGTTACTTGATGCTTGGTGATCGTGAGTCTATCGATTTCACTTCTGTTTCAGAGCAATTCGATAAAACTCACAAAAAATCTCGTATTTTTAGGAAAAAGTTATTTGCTGATGATTAAATAGACTCTGTTTACTCGGTGATAGAAAATGAAGTAGTTCCTGCTCGGGTAAGGGTTTACTGTAAAAATAACCTTGAATTTTATCCCCACCTAAAATAACGATATGCTCCAATTGACTTTTAAGCTCAACACCTTCTGCGACAACTTCAATATTGCACACTATGGCTATATTCATAATTGCCTTAACGAGTGCACTGGTTTTATGACATTTATCGACTTGCTGAACAAAACATTGATCGATTTTAATAATATCAAAAGGGAGTTTTTGTAAATAATTTAATGATGAATAGCCCGTTCCAAAATCATCCAGAGCAAGCTTTACGCCTAAAGACTTAATCGTATTTATAATTCTAATAGCATTATCTAAATGATTTAAAATCGCCGTTTCGGTAACTTCAAGAATTAAGCGCGACATTGGGAACTGAAAATCAGATAAAATACGCTCTAACGTATCTAAGAACGTAGGCGAATTTAACTGTTTAGCTGAAAGGTTAACTGAGATGGTTAAATGCTTTTTATCTTCTTCGTTTTGCCATTGCGCTAACAATTTGCAACTTTTAATCAGTACTTGTGAACCAATATCATGAATAACGTGTGATTGCTCTGCAATAGGAATAAAAATCCCAGGAGATATTCTAGTTTCTCCATAACCAGATTCAGGCCAACGAACCAAAGCTTCTACCCCAGTATAAGCATTATTTTTCACTGAGAACTGAGGTTGGTAATGAACATCAAGTGCATCATCTTCAACAATATTTCTAAGTTGCTGCTGAATGTACGCTTGCCTTTCTCGTTGTTCTGACATAACAGGTAAAAACAGCTGTGTTCTATTTCGCCCGGCAGACTTAGCTTCATATAAAGCAATATCAGCCCATTTGAGCAAGGTTGTTTTATCCGTTTTCCCTTTTAATGAACACGCAATACCTATACTGGTTTCAATGAAAATTTCTTTTTCTTGAACAAGAAACGGAGCCGAAATACTGCTGACAATTTTTCTGGCAACTTCTTCAGCCGCTAAGTCCGAAGTATCTTCCAATAAAATGGCAAATTCATCACCCCCTAGCCGAGCAGACAAGTCGGTTTCTCTTAACGCTAGAGACAAACGAGAGGATACCGCCTGTAATAATTCATCTCCAATGTCGTGACCTAAAGTATCATTAATTTCTTTAAAATGATCTAAGTCGAGCATTAATAAAGACACGGTGTGGTGCGCACGTTTAGCCCGTATTAGTGCTCGTTGTAACTGGTCATGAAAATATTGACGGTTAGCAAGCTGCGTTAATGGGTCATAATTAGCTAAATGTGTCAGTTTATTTTCTAACTCAATTCTCTTAGTAATATCCTGAAAAATAACAATTATAGGAGTATTTTCGCTATTAACTTGAGTTGAGCAGGTTATTTCAATGTAATAATCAGCCCCCTGAGTCGGGGATAAGTATATCTTTTGCTGATATTGCCCATATTGTTTTACTTGCTCTTTAACGTAACTAAAAAAATCAGTTTGTATTGATGTTTGTTTTTTGTCGGGTTTAAACCACTCGTTAAAATGGCTATTAACTAAAGTATTAGGCACAGAATTAACTAATTGCGCACTTTTAGAGTTGGCAAATTGTATAAGCCCTTTATTACTTAATTTAAGAACACCTTGTCCTGCTACTTCTAAAATAAGCTCTCTTTCAGATTTTAGTGCTTCTGTTTTACTATGTAGCTGATCTAACGTGACAAACTGTTGGACTTTATTTAATAGAATAGTGGGTTCGATTGGCTTTGTAAGATAATCAACAGCACCAGCATTATAGGCTTTAAGAATACTAGCAGATGTTGAATCATGCGCGGTGAGCATAACAATTGGTGTATGTTTATGAGCTTCAGTAGATGATATTAGCTCTGCAACCTCATAACCGTCCATTCCAGGCATATTGACATCAAGTAATATCAACGCAAAATGGTTATATATTAATAGCCCTAGCGTTTCATCCCCACTGCTCGCTTGAAATATTTCAATATTATGAATAGGCTGTAGAAGCTTTTCCAAAGCCACTCTGTTCGAATGAAAGTCATCAACAATCAGTATTTTACTCGGTGTCAGGTTCATCTATTTGTTTGCCAGTTTTGTAGATTAAATACATCTTCAAGAATAAAAGGATAGCTCACATATTTAAATATGCACATTTATCAGCAGTTAATTCCACATCAATAAACCTAAAGCAGGGCAATAGTTGATATTTACAGAGTAAAAAGAAGTAATAAACTAATATTATTATTATTAATTGATTTTATTAGAGTTTATAGCTTGTAAATATAATAGATTATGCGATGTTGAAAATCTATATTTTTGTATACATTTATTGGTTAAATAAATTATTTTAGAAGCATCTTCTAGTCTACAGAAAGTTTGTATGATCTATTATATTTAAATATGGCTTGGTTAATACGTGCTTAACATTGTAAATATCAAGGTACTGTACTGCTTTAATTTGTAAAAATTAAAGTGTAAAGTACGAAGATAATTATAATAACAAAGCTATTGGAATTACCGTATGCATGCTGTAGTAAGATTGTATTACCTGTCTCGTTGGTTTTACGAAAGAAACATCCCTTTAATTCCTAATTTAATCCACAAATATATTCGTATTGTATTCGCATGCGACGTTAAATATACGGCAAAAATAGGTAGAAACGTTGGTTTTTTCCACAATGGTCTTGGTGTTGTAGTTCACCCCGAAGCTATAATTGGAGACGGTTGTTTGCTATATCAAAACGTGACTATAGGAGGTAATGGTAAAAGTGAAGGTGAAAATGGTGTTCCTACTATAGGTAAGAACGTTTTCATTGGCGCTGGAGCTGTTATTTTGGGTCCTGTTACAATTGGCGATAACGCACGCATTGGTGCAAACTCAGTTGTATTAACCGACGTAGAAGAATATACAACCGTTGTTGGAAGTCCAGCAAAAGTAGTAGAACGTAAAAATGAAAAATAGGCAATCAAAAATAAGAGTGTTGCATTTATTCGCCAACTTAAATTTTGGTGGAGCTGAAAGCCGAATTATGGACTTCTATCGTACACAAAATGACAGTAACGTAATCAATGATTTTGTCATAATGACAAATGAAAAATGCTACTTCAGTGATGAAGTGTTAAGTACTGGTGGTATCATCCACACAATAGATAATCCAAGAGATGGCTTACTAATAACTTTAAAGCAACTTTATTTTCTTCTTCGTAAAAAACCTCGATATGATGCCATTCACAGCCATACGTCCTACTTTTCTGGCATAGTTGTATTTATTGGTTGGTTAGCCGGAATAAACAAACGTATTACTCAAGCTCACACACAGGGACTAGGACACGTAGGGCAAAGTAAAGGATTCATGTTTGAAGTTGGCAGCATGTTATGTAAAACCTTCGCAACGACCCGCTTTGCTGTTTCTTCAAATGCTGGTGATTTTCTTTATGGTATTACACCTTATAAACTCGTTGCATTATCATTTGATTTCTCTTCATTTATGCATGTTCATCATGAAAAGCGTACAGAAAGACGACAAGCTTTAGGTATTTTAGATAACACCATCAATATTATTAGCGTTGCCAGGTTTTGTATCGTTAAAAACCACAGTTTTATGCTAAGCATAGCTAAAGCATGCACAGAAAAAGGGATAGATGTACATTTTCATTTTATCGGTGAAGGTGAAGAGCGCTCAAACATAGAATATGCTACAGAAACCTTATCATTACAAAACCAAGTAAGGTTTTGGGGAAGCCGCTCTGATGTTAATGAATTAATGAGTTTATTTGATGTCATGTTAATGCCATCCATTAGCGAAGGATTAGGTATGACTTCACTAGAAGCGCAAGCTTCTGGCCTTCCATGTATTTTATCTGAGGGAGTACCTAAAGAGGCAGATTTAGGTTTAGGGCTTTGTCAACATTTAAGTCTTGAACAACCAATAAATGACTGGATTCAAGCCATTCTAAAATCTAAAAATGCATCTACCCCCTCAAAAGAAGTCACTAATCAAGTATTTATCGAAAAAGGTTATTTACTTGATTCTTCGCGGAAAATTTACTTAGAGGCGTACCAATGAAACCAGTCAGGGTTTTACAAGTAATTCCTGCATTAACTGCAGATGGCATTTTATCCGTAGTCATGAATTGGTATCGTAACATTGATAAATCAACAGTCCATTTTGATTTTATCACCTTTAATGATGGCCCTATGCGACAAGAGATTGAATCATTAGGCGGTAAAATTTATTTAATTAAAACTTTCAAGCAGGCCCCGCTGGAACACTTGAGAGCAGTGAATAAAATATTCAACTCAGAACACTCTTACGATGCAATACATGTTCACAATAGCTTTAAAAATGTTGTTATGTTGGGGCTAGCTACAAAGGCAGGTATGGCGATCAGAGTATGTCACTCACATACATCCGGATTAGAAAAAAAATCACTCGCACCAATATTCTCCATTTTAAGATTTTTTACACGAAAATTTAGCAGTGTTCATTTAGCATGTGGTCATGATGCTGGTAAATTTTTATTTGGCAGCAAAACATTTACCGTACTAAACAATGCTATTCATGTTGATCGAATGATCACTGATTTTATACCTCAAGATGACGTTTATATTAAGTATAACATTCCAAAAAACAAACGACTTATCACGTTGGTTGCACGTTTTTCAGAAGTCAAAAATCACCAGTTCCTAACGACACTTGCTCGGTCAAATCAATTAAATAATGACATTCATTTTTTGTGCGTAGGTGATGGTCCATTAAAAGGTGAGCTAATAAATAAAATTGAACAACTTAAGTTGAGTAAGAGTTTTACGCTATTAGCCGCAAATCAAGACATTCCAAGTATCCTTAATATTAGTGACGGCTTTATTATGCCATCATTATTTGAAGGTGTTTCAATATCATTATTAGAGGCTCAAGCAGCTTCATTACAGTGCTTAGTATCGGACACAATCCCTACAGAAGTTGATATGGGTTTAAATAAACTAAATTTCCTTCCACTTAAGCAACCTGAAAAGTGGGTAGAGATGTTAAATAAAATATCTAAAGAAGTCATCTGCGACAAACGAATAAAAACGCACTTCGATGAAAAAGGCTATTCTATTCACTCAGTAATTAACCAACTTAAATCAATATACATTCAATAAATACTTGAATCTATATTACCTCTACACCTTTTCCCACTTTTGTATTTTTCTATAAATAGTTGATGGATTTACTTCTAATAATACTGCTGCTTTTGTGATATTTCCTTCACAGAAATTGACGGCATGCTCTATTGCATTCCTTTCTAC
>Ga0209291_1002283_pt1 | contig 15711 bp, 12 predicted proteins | sample GOMGulsemesocosm_FD_184633 | JGI IMG/M metagenome (GOLD analysis project Ga0209291, IMG submission 184633) | Methane-oxidizing microbial communities from mesocosms in the Gulf of Mexico - GOM9B Gulf of Mexico (SPAdes) (version 2) | ecosystem: Environmental > Aquatic > Marine > Cold seeps...
TTGACCAATAGTTATAGCTGTATAAACTAGCCTGTCCTTGCTGATCTCTTTCTAAATATCCTGCACTCGTTACGTCCAAATCAGACGTTACTGTTTGTATGAGTTGAGACTCCCCTACTAAATCTAGCTGACCATCTAATTTTAAATAACTTGTATTAGTCAATAATTGATCAGATTGTATTTCTAATTCCGATCCAGCATCTACTAACAATCCTAAATGTGTATGACTGGCTGTTGTAGTAACCTTGGCATTATTTGTTACTTGAACTATTGCCCAATCTTTATTTGGTAAACTCGTAATATCCCATTCTGCTCCGTTAACCCATGTACCTGTTGTTGTCCATGTTCCAGTAGAATTCGCTACATATGGAATTGGAGCTGCCAACACTTGAGTGGTAGTCATATTATTTATAGTTAAATCATTTCCACCAGAAGAAGCGTCAGTTGTTTGTCCTGCAGCAACTGCAGCTGGATCTAATTTTAAGTACATTCTTAAATTTGACCAGTTTAACGAACTATTAGCAATATCTTTGGGAATTACACTTCCACGTACTTTTCCTCCATTATTTTCTACTGACTGATAAACTTGTTCTTGTAACTGTACTGTAGTCAAATCAACATCATATACCCTTACTTCTTGCATATCACCTTTAAAATATCTATCGTCACCATTACTACGTCTACCAATTTCAAAATCATTTACATCTACATCTAATGAATTCCCTGTGGTGTTTACTTGGCTAACCTGTTCTCCGTTTATATACAGTGTTAAAGTATCACCAGCTCCATCATAAATGGCAGCAACATGAGTCCAGATATTTGGAGTTATAGCTGTTGCAGCGCTTGCATTTGTTGCACTTGTTGTTCCAGTTTTAACTTCAGCTTGTAATTGCCCAGATGCGTTAGTAAATATTCTAAAACTATCTTGCCCCATGATATCTGAAACTCTATTTTCATCTGCCTTTACCCATCCCATCATAGAACTCGCTGATAAACCTCCTAAAAGAGAACTTCTGTTAGCGTAATCATCTGTACCATCAAAATCAATAGTACTAACACAACCAAGGTTTAGATCTATCGTTTTATTAATAGTACAACCAAAGAAATCAATTTGTAAAGTATAGGTTCCAGCATCTGCATTTACAATTGAGGCAATATTAAAATCTTTTACTGAAGATACAACGTTGTTTAAAGGATCTAACCATTGGTATGTAATACGTGAATCCGTATCTAAAATATCAGGAAAATTATTAGCTACTGAAAAGCTAGCAGTATCACCTGGACATAGGGATAAGTCGGCAGTTTCAGTAAAAGTAATGTCCTTAAAATCATCAACCTTAAGTAGTAACATTTGAGTTCCATCTAAACCATCTCCATAACCGATAGTTCTGAAATCAATTTTATGCTCTGTACAATCATCGCTAATAAATATAGCATGTGCTTTACCTGGATCAGAATATTGTCTATCAGCTCTTCCTCCTTGTCTATCAACATTGGTTTCAGGAATTGATGCCCAAGTACGCAATGTTTTAAATGAATTATTAGTGATAATTACATCTGCTTCTTCACCATGGTTTTCATGTTCAATAATTAATTTTCCTTCAATTGAGTCTTGTGTATCACTATAAATTCCTCCGAAGACACCTTCAATATCTATAAAATCATCTCCTAAAAGTCTAAAATATGAGTTACTAACTGTTGGTCCTTGCGAATCGTTAAAATCTAATTCCCAACGATATAAACCTGATTGGGTTAAATCAGTAATTTTTCTTGCTCCTACGATTCCTGACGGCCAAAAAATAGCATTACTAGCTGTAGAAGTATACATTTGTTGGCTACCTATTGCTAGTGCTCTTTTTCCAATTTCAGCACCAGAATAGTTCTGGTTTTGCATAAAATCACGGGTAAACCAACCAGAAACATCATAAGTTACTCCTGTAAAAGAATAATATGGGTTAGCTCCTTGATAAGGGCCTGAAAGAAACTGCCCTTCATAACTACCATGGTTGTCATTTATCATTGCTTTATTTGCTCCATATTGTGTATTATCCCAATCTTGTATGGTTTTAAACACACCAGGGGTATTATTTAATTGATGTGTCCATCCCCACTTTTCAGTGCTCGCAGCAGATTCATCAATTTCGTTTAATCCGGTCATATTCGATGAAGTCCACGCCCACTCCTTACCGTTTTGATGCGTTTCTAAAAAGAAAATTCTATTATCTTGAGTAAAGGATTGCCATGATAAACTAGTAAATGTTAACATAAACACTTTCTTCTCAATATCAGTATCGCAATCCAGTATTTTTTGATCATTAATCCACTCTTTTATTGGTGTTCTTTCTACCTCTGTGCTTACTGTGTCGAAAATATCCACCAATAAAGCTCTGTTCGGAATTAAGTTGTGATCGGCGTTTAATCTATTATAATATTCTGAATTAAATTTTTTAAATACATCAGGATCTTCTATATACATTTTTCTAAAAGCTGTTGCTCCCATACCATAACGTAACCAATGACTTCCTGTAGCAATATCCGTACTAAAATAATCCTTATTACGAATTTGTTCATGATTTTGAAAATCGTAATCCCATTCAAAAGGCATACCTCTAGAATGATTCCAATGAATTTTAAATTCGTCTCCACTAAAAAAGTTAGGATACAATCCAATAAATTTATCCATAACTATCAATGCGACTGCTTCAGACATTCCTTCTTCAAAACCACTTAAAACAGGTTCGTAATGCCATTCGGAATTACTTGATAATCCAACATTATCACGATAGGCATGTATTAGTTCATGAATCATTAAACGAGGTTGATCTAAATCACCATCAGCATTTACTGCATAAGTAGTACTTACTTGATTAGGACCATTGTAATAAATATTGACTCCTTGTGCATAAGCATCGTTAACAATATTTACATCGTGATTTCTTGAAGGTGGACCAAAAACATCTTTAATAATTGGATTTATTAAATCATAAAAAGCCATCATTTTAGTTTCTTGCCATCCAGCAAAAGGTCCGTATCCTCCGTCACCATAATTGGTTTCTACTTTTATGGTGATGTTATTTGACGGATCACCTAAATTTTCCCATTGAAATTCTAACGCTGGTGATACCCACTCTGAACCTAAACCATTATCCATGGTTATATAAAAGGTATCTCCTATATTAAATGTAGTACCTAAGGTAAGTGCAGATAATCTAAGCTCTTCATAACTATGACCTCCAGTATGTTTTGCTGCGGCGCTTAATCCTTGTCCCCAACGAATATCCTGTAACCCTGCTGCTGTTCCAATTCTAAAGCTACTATAACTCCCCGCTTGCCATTTAACAATTACATTATGTATACTTTGGGTATAGGCCGTTGTACCAGTAGCAAGAATAGCTTTACTTTCAGATGTATTATTCATTACATCTATTCTAATTGAACGATCTATCGTAGGTGGATAGCAAACATGTGGCTTTTTACTTTCCTGTGCATTACCAACATAAAGCATCAGTAAAAAAATGGTTAGACAACTTAATTTTGTTTTCATATTATTTTAAGTTTGATGGGGTTTCAATAAATTAATACATAATTTTATATGTCTAAGAAAGTGATTAATGTTAAGGCAATTATCATCAGAGTTAAAATAGTATCACGTTTTGTTAAATAATTAACTCAAAACATTATTTATTAACAAAAGTTAAGTTCGATTTATTAAAAAAGACCAGCTGACAGCTGGTCTTTTTTAATATTTATTTTAAAATAAAGTTTAAATATTTAACCTAAAGTATGTCTTATTATTGTATTCATTTGTCTAAATCCTTTTTCTCTCTAGTAAAGGGAACAAAGCGAACTCCCATTAAGCTTTGGGTATTTGTAGAATTTTCTTTTTTTATAACCCTAATTAATTGTTGTACAGATGAAGGTTTACCAATAGGAATAATCATTCTGCCTCCCTCCTTTAACTGTTCTATTAAAGATGGAGGGATATTTTCGGCGGCTGCCGTTACAATTATAGCATCAAATGGTCCTTTCTCTTTCCAACCAAAATAACCATCTCCTAATTTTACCTGAATATTATTGTAACCTAGATTATTAAAACGATCTTTAGCAGACTTTTCTAATTCAGGAATAATTTCAATGGTATACACTGTTTTTACTAATTCACTTAATATGGCTGCTTGATAGCCGGATCCTGTACCAATTTCCAATACTTTATCATACTTTTTGAGTTGTAAATCTTTGGTCATAAATGCAACCATAAAAGGTTGTGATATAGTTTGCCCATATCCTATTGCAACAGCACCATCCTTGTAAGCATATTTTTGCATGTCAGGTGGTACAAACTTTTGCCTAGGAACTTTCGACATAGCAGAAAGGATTTTAGGATCATGTATTCCATATGCTTTTAGTTGTTTTACAATCATGGTTATTTATTCAACTATTTAGATGTATTAATTGGATTATATTGACACCTCAAAGAACAATATAATTGCTATTTTACATACTCTGGGGTATTACTAAAAACTATCTAAGTCCGTTTTTTTCAATACTATTTTTAAATTATACACCAATACTATAAGGTAAAGATAAAATAGCAATAATCATAAAAAAGCGAAACATGATTTTTACTAAAACACTCTGAATAACAAACTGTTATACAAAAAATAAATAAGATTTAAAAGGTGTCTTTAAACATTAGTCAAATAATCTATATTATAATTGGAGAAGCTTGTATTAAGTCATAACTTTATAACATGAATAATTTTGAGTTTAAAAATCCAACAAAAATCTTTTTTGGTAAAAATCAAATAGAAAAAATTGCAACAGAAATTCCTACAAATGCAAAAATATTACTATTGTATGGAGGTGGGAGTATAAAACAAAATGGTATTTATGAGCAAGTAACTTCTGCCCTTTCTATATTTGAAGTTGTTGAATTTGGTGGAATCCCTGCAAACCCTGAATATGAAATATTATTAAAAGCCTTAAAAATTATTAAGGAGGAACAAATTACGTTCCTACTGGCTGTTGGTGGAGGGTCTGTAATTGATGGGACTAAATTTTTAGCATCAGCGGCATTGTATAAAGGAGAAAACCCTTGGGATATTTTAGCCAAAAAAATTAGAACCGAAAAAGGCATGCCTTTTGGAACGGTTCAGACCTTACCTGCAACAGGGTCTGAAATGAATTCAGGAGCAATTATTACACGTGCTGAAACCAAAGAAAAACTGGGTATGGGGGGTGAAGGATTGTTTCCTCAGTTTTCTATATTGGATCCTCAGGTAGTTCATTCTATTCCTGAACGTCAAATTGCTAACGGATTAGCAGATTCATTCACTCATGTGTTAGAGCAATACATGACTTATCCAATTGATGCTGCCCTACAAGATCGTTTTGCTGAAAGTATTATGCAAACGATTATTGAAACAGCTCCTAAAATTTTGGATGATACTACTGATTATAAAGCAGCTTCAAATTTTATGTGGTGTTGTACTATGGCATTAAACGGTCTAATACAAAAAGGAGTACCTACCGATTGGGCTATACATGCAATGGGTCACGAATTAACAGCCTTATATGGTATTGATCATGCAAGAACTTTAGCAATTTTGACCAAGAGTCATTATACCTATAATTTTGAAGCAAAAAAGGAAAAACTAGCTCAATATGCTGAACGTGTTTGGAATGTTACGGAAGGTACTTTAATAGATAAAGCCAAGGCTGGAATTAATAAAACAGAAGCCTTTTTTCATGCCATAGCAATAGATACCAAATTGTCTGATTATACTGATGATTTTAAGGGTACTGCACAAACAATTTCTGATACCTTTATCAAAAGAGGCTGGAATGGTATTGGTGAACATGGAACGCTAACTCCTAAGGATGTTGCCAAAATTGTAGAAATGTCTTATTAATATCAAACTCAGAAACATCATTAATACACAATTACAATATCATGGATATAACAATACTCCACAACTTTGGAATGGGAGTTTGTTAGGACTATCACAAATAGATTTTTCAGTAAATCAACAAGTGAGTTTTAGGGGTATACTCCCTGAAAAACTTCGCTTAGGACATGTAGTTGAACACTTTGTGTTTAATGAATTACAAGCCTGTAACACAATTAAATTACTGGCAGAGAATGTTCAAATAAAACGTGATAAAGTAACTATTGGAGAAATAGATTGCTTACTAAAACAGGACCAAACTCCTATTCATTTAGAAATTATTTACAAGTTTTATTTATATGATGAATCTGTTGGTGCATCGGAATTAGAACATTGGATTGGACCTAACAGAAAGGACCGTTTAATTGAGAAAATCACAAAGCTAAAAAACAAACAACTACCATTACTTTATAAACCAGAAACTGAGCAGGTCATAAATCAACTTAAACTAAACATTCAAGAAATACAACAAAAAGTTTATTTCAAAGCCCAATTGTTTGTCCCTTATGCTATGCTAGGTATTCCTTTACGTACTATCAATAACTCATGCATTCAGGGCTATTACCTTCAATTTAATGATTTAACACAATTAAGTAGCTATAAATTCCATATACCAACTAAAATCAACTGGCTAACTCAGGTACATGATGATGTTATTTGGCTGGATTACAACGAAGGAATTAAAATTATAGAGGAATCTATTACTCAAGAAAGAGCTCCATTATGTTGGTTAAAAAAACCTAATGAAAATTTAGAAAAGGTTTTTGTGGTTTGGTGGTAGTATAGCCTTGTAATGAATTGACTATAATTCCGACTATCTACACCATATAAAAGTCAATCAATGTACCATAATTGTTGTAATTTTGGTATAAGTAATTTATCATCAACAAATATAAATTAGTATAAGAATAAATTATTGTAATTTTTTATGTCTTTATCAAGGAATAATGAGTAAAAAAACGAAATTGCAAAGCGAAGCTTTATGCATGTAGTTTTGAAAGCTAATGATGCCAAGCAATTCCCTAGATAATAGACTTGACTTTTGGGTTCGTTTTGTGTCAAGACAAAATGAACAATTAATAAGTACCTATCTTATTTCTTAGTAATAATTGATATAAAAATAACTATGATCACTTGGAAAGACGTAATACATTTCGCAGTAAACGGCAACCCTACTCCAGACAAAAGAGTAGAAAAAAATGCTAATGAATGGCAAGAAATATTGACGCCAGAACAGTTCAGAATTACCAGAAACAAGGGAACTGAATCTCCACATAGTGGCGTTTCATGTAGCAGTCATGAAATGGGAAAATATGCCTGTATTTGTTGTAACACTATATTGTTTGATTCAAGTATAAAGTTTGAATCAGGGTCCGGATGGCCAAGTTTTACATCACCTATAAAAGAAAATGCCATCCATTATACCAAAGATGAAACTTATGGTATGATTAGAGTTGAAGTAACTTGTAATACTTGTGATGCACATTTAGGACATGTGTTTCCAGACGGTCCTGAACCTAGCGGTTTACGTTATTGTGTTAATTCAGAAAGCATTAAAATAGAAAAGAGTAAACATGAAAGAGGTTAAGTTAGAAATAGCAACATTTGGTGGAGGGTGTTTTTGGTGTACAGAAGCAATCTTTCAAGAAATTAATGGGGTTATAAATGTATTATCAGGTTATAGCGGCGGTACTGTTCCTGGAACACCTACTTATAGTGAGGTATGCTCAGGATTAACAGGCCATGCTGAGGTAATTCAAGTGAGCTTTGATCCTAGTATAATAGCATTTAAAAGCATAATAAGCGTTTTTATAACCACACATGATCCTACAACCCTAAATCGTCAAGGAGCTGATTGTGGTACAGAATATCGCTCTATTATTTTCTATCATGACAACATACAGAAAGATGTTATCAAGGAAGTACTTAGTGAAGTATCTGAATATTATCCTGATCAAATAGTTACGGAAGTTGTTCCTTATGTTGCTTTTCATAAAGCTGAACAAGCACATCAAGAGTATTATAAAAACAATAAAGGAAACCGATATTGTAGCATTGTAATTGACCCAAAATTAGCAAGATTAAGGAAGTATTACTCAAATCAAATTCAATAAACACAACTTAATCTTATAATTTAACACACAAACCATATCTTACCGTATAACAAAAGATTATAATGAAATTAAGTACCGTTAACGATTTTATAAAGCAACTCCCTTCAGATCCAATATTGGAAAACTCAAGAAGGCAAGTTAGTAATGCTTGTTATTCGTATGTAACTCCTAAATTGACTAAAAAACCTTCACTTATTCATGCTTCAAATGAAATGGTTAAGGAGTTAGGGATTACTGAAACTGATCTGAAGTCAGAAGATTTTGTGCAAGTATTTACAGGAAATAAAATACTAAATAAAACTACACCCTATGCCATGTGTTATGGTGGTCATCAGTTTGGCAATTGGGCTGGTCAGTTAGGTGATGGTAGAGCCATTAATTTAACTGAAGTTGAACATCAAGGAAAAAGATGGACTATGCAATTAAAAGGTGCTGGAGAAACTCCCTATTCCAGAACAGCAGATGGTTTAGCTGTTTTACGTTCTTCTGTTCGAGAATATTTATGTAGTGAAGCTATGTTCCATCTAGGGATTCCTACAACTCGAGCGTTATCATTAGCCCTATCTGGTGATGAAGTTTTGCGAGATGTATTATATGATGGGCACCCTGAGTATGAAAAAGGAGCAATTGTATGTAGGGTATCTCCTACTTTCTTACGTTTTGGAAGTTATGAAATTCATGCTTCTAGAAAAGATTATAATACTTTAAATACACTGGTAGATTATACGATTACACATCATTACCCAGAAATAATAACTCGGGACAAAGAAGGGTATTTACAATTCTTTAAAGCAGTTACTAATAAAACCTTAGAAATGATTATCCACTGGCAACGTGTTGGTTTTGTTCATGGAGTTATGAATACCGATAACATGTCTATTTTGGGGTTGACTATAGATTACGGTCCATATGGGTGGCTGGAAGCTTACGATTTAGACTGGACTCCTAATACCACTGACAAACAGAACAAACGTTACAGATTTGGTAATCAACCAAATATTGGCTTATGGAACTTGTTGCAATTAGCAAATGGGTTATATTCTTTAATTGAAGATGCAGCAGCTTTAGAGGATATATTGAACGGGTATAATCAAGAATTTCATCAGAAACATGAACAAATGATGAAATCAAAATTAGGCTTAACTACTGATAACAATACTGACAAAGAACTAATTAAAGACTTAGAATCAAATTTACATTTGTTAGAAACAGACATGACTATCTTTTACAGAAACTTGTCAAACATAAATAAAGACATTGTTATCACTGATGAAATCTCATTTTTAGCTCCTGTCCTGGATTCTTTTTACAATCCTGAGGAAATTACCGGTACTATTTTAGAACGCTGGAGGAAGTGGTTTAAAAACTACATACAGAGATTGCAAGAAGAAACTATTTCTGACAAAGAGCGTAAAATAGCTATGGATAGCGTTAATCCGAAATATGTATTACGTAATTACATGTCACAATTAGCTATTGATGCAGCAGATAAAGAAGATTACTCTTTAATTGATGAATTATACACTCTCCTTAAAAACCCTTATGATGAACAACCTGAATTCAATAAATGGTTTGTAAAACGACCAGAATGGGCCCGTCATAAAGTTGGGTGTTCTATGTTATCGTGCAGTTCTTAATTTAAATTTTATATAATAATCCACTATGATATATATTCATAGTGGATTATCTACAAATATTATGCGTATTGACTTACTGGTTTAATATTCTGATTTACTTTAAATAAGTTATTCGGATCATATTTCTGTTTGATTTCTACCAAACGATTATAATTGTGTTTATAACTAGCTTTAATTCTATCTTGTCCTTCATCCATCATAAAGTTTGAATACGCACCACCTGATGAATATGGATGCAATGCTTCCCAATATGCTTTACACCAATCGGTTATTTTAGCAGCGTTTTCTGAATTTGGATCAACTCCAACAATTACTCCTGCATATTTTGCATCACGATATGCCCAAGGAGTATCTTCCGCTCCCACTCTACTTGCAGCACCACTAATTGGGTACAAATGCATTTGGGATAAAGGTGTTGGAATATTTGATCCGAATTTTAAATGTTGAGCTCTTACTTCTTCTCCTAATTCATTAAAAAAGTCTGCCCTCCAATACCATTGCATTCCTGGTGGCATTAATCCATCAAAAAGTGTTTGTATAGCAGGATATGGCATTTCTCCAACGTGTTCGAATAACGGATTTTTAGCACGCACAGGTGCAAATAGTTCATCAAACTTATCAGCTTCACCAGTATAACACCATACAATACCGCAAAATTGCTTGTTATGTAAATGTTCTGGAAATGGTGCCCCAGGAATAATCATTGTTGCAATAAAGCCATTTAGATCATCTGGCACATTATTGATAAAATCATGGTACCACTCCATTATTTCTTCTGTTTTTTCTATTGGCCATAACGTTGGCCCTCCGATAACAGTACTCACAGGATGCGCTTGAAACTTGAATGACGTAACAATTCCAAAATTCCCGCCACCACCACGAATAGCCCAGAATAAATCTTTATTTTGATTTGCATTTACTGTTACAAAACTACCATCAGCTAAAACCATATCAGCTTCTAACAAATTATCAATAGTAAGTCCATATTTCCTTGAAAGATGTCCAACCCCTCCACCAAGAGTCAATCCTCCAACACCAGTAGTAGAGATTATCCCTGCAGGTACAGCTAAACCAAAAGGATGTGTAGCATGGTCTACTTCTCCCCAAAGGTTTCCTCCACCTACTCTTACGGTATTGTTTGAAGTATCAATTCTAATGAATTTAATACCTGACAAGTCAATTACTAATCCTTTATTACAAAGTCCTAAACCACCACCATTATGTCCTCCTCCTCTTACGGCAACTAATAAATCATTCTCTCTACCAAAATTAACTGCTGCAATTACATCGGCAACATCAACACACATCACAAACATGCCAGGATGTTTATCAATCATTCCATTATACACCTTACGAGTTTCATTATATACTGAATCTTCAGGTAGCACTATTTTACCTCTTAATTTACTTCGGAAAGTTTCAATACTGGTTGGATCAAGCTCTTTAATTGTTTTCATGACTATATATAAATTTGATTAATTTCAGATAAATTTAAAGTAGTCAAAAAGGGAAGGTTGATTTACTAACTATATACATGAGATATATTCGTTAGAAAAACGTAGCTTAAAGTTACTCATTATTTTTTGTTTTAAGAATGTTTTATAGTGTAGATTTTTATCGAAAAGAATAATTTTCAAGTCATACTTGATGGAATTAAATATGTTCTATTACAATATTAATATCCTAACTAAGCTTTTTTGATTTATGATATTCAACCAAAAAAAACAGCATCATTACACTCGTAAAAACAAGTTAATGACGCTGTGAATACATTTTAAAGAAGTTAAACAGATAGTTTAAGTGATCAATGAAGTCGACTAAAACACAGAGTTATACGATTTTATTTTTCTTCTTTTTCTTGCCTCCAGTAGTATTCGTATCGGCAACAGGTTTCTGTTGTGAAGCAATATAGTTCGCTAACATTTTTTCAATCAACTCCTCTTTTGTAAGGTGATGAAATACTGTTTTTACTTTATCCTTTAACTCAGGAGATACTTCGCGATTTGGTTTTGTTTTAAAAATCTTCTTCGCCCACAATACAGTATTGTTTTCTTCAATACTCAAAGCATCTGGCTTTTTGAAAGTTTCAAAACGAATCCCTAATGCATCTTCAAAATCAGGAATATGGTCTAATTCATCATCTTGAATAACGGTTAACGACAAACCTTTAGCACCTGCCCTTGCTGTTCTACCACTACGGTGTACATAAGTTTCAAATGTATCTGGCAAATGATAATTTACTACATAGGACACTTCTTTAACATCTATACCTCTTGCTGCTAAATCAGTAGCTACTAAAGTATTTATATGCCCTTCCCTAAATTGCTCCATAATTCTATCACGAATTCCTTGTGACAAACTACCGTGTAATGCTCCAGATGAAAAACGGTTAATAGCTAAGTTTTTAGCCAACTTATTTACAGCAGCTTTTGTTTTACAGAAAATAATACCGCGTTCACCTTCTTTCGAAGCTAAAAAGTGCATTAACACTTCTAGTTTTTCAATAGGTTCAACAACAACAAATTTATGGTCAATCCCTTTATTACCAACTGTTTTCATATCAGCACTTACTTGTGTGACATGTTTTGACATGTAATTTTGAATTAACTGTTTTATAGTTCCTGGCAAAGTAGCTGAAAACAACAAAGTTCTTCTACTTTTAGGTAAAGCTTCTATTATTTTATCTAGACCATCTTTTAAAGATGTAACCATTTCGTCTGCTTCATCTAAAACTAAATAATTAGCAGTACCAATTTTTATTTCTCCACGTTGAATTAAATCAATCAAACGACCAGGAGTAGCAATAACTATGTGAGTTGTTTCTTTTAAACGTTCAATTTGTGGTTTTATAGGTGTTCCTCCACAAATAGCTGCAATAGATACTTCAGGAAGATGTTTTGCATACGCTTCCATATTACTGAAAATTTGTTGTCCTAATTCCCTTGTAGGGACTAGCACAACAGCCTGTATATTTGTTTTAGCAACATCTACTAACTGTAATAAAGGCAATCCAAAAGCAGCTGTTTTACCTGTTCCTGTTTTTGCCAACCCAACAAAGTCATCCTTTTGAGTTAATAAAGCAGGAATAGACTTTTCTTGAATCTCAGTAGGTTCAGAGATATTTAAATCGTTTAAACTTTTTAGCAATGCTGGTGAAATTCCTAAATCAGAAAATGTTGTTGACATATAGTACAATAATTAGTCTGGTAATGTTTTTAAGTATAAAAAAATCCTATTTTATATAAAATAGGATTTTAATTTTTTGTAGTTCTCTAGGAACTTATATTTTCTTTACTCTAACGGCATTCATTCCTTTCATCCCTTTTTCAAGTTCGTAAGAAACTTTGTCGTTTTCTTTAATTTCATCAATTAATCCACTTACGTGAACGAAGTATTTTTCTTGGTTTTTGCTATCGATAATAAATCCGAAACCTTTTGAGTCATCAAAGAAAGATACCTTTCCTTCATTTCCAAAACCAGCGTCATCATCTTCTCCAGCAACTTTTTTAGGAATAAAAATATCGATGCTTTCTAAATCAATCTCTTCCTTCTTTTTAGTTGGGTCTGGTGGAGTATCAGTTAACTGTCCAAATTCATCAACATAAACTAACATATCTTCAAGACTCGTAGGCTTTACGGCATTTGCTTTACGTTCAGCTTTTTTCTTCTCTTTTTCTTCACGCTTTTTTAAACGCTTTTTTTCTTTTTCAATCTTGTTAAATGTCTGTTGTGATTTTGCCATTATTTACTCTTAATTTTGTTTTTTGTATTAAATATTCATGAACTGAAAATGCTTTGTTATGAGCACTTTATCACTTCAATATACTGCAAATATAGGCTTTCCTATTTAATTTTGTTAAAATCTGTTAAACAAATTATAAATTATTCAATCAAATAAAGGTAAATTAATAGATTTTACCTTCTACTTTTACGTATTGTATTTATACTTAACCAATTTATATTTGCTTTATTAATCAATAATTTTGGTTTTTTAGCTAACCATTTTTTAGGTGTGTTGATTAACTTTGAATTATAAAACAAATACAATTTCCCTTCTCTTACCTCAAACGTTTTTGGATCAATTTTTACTTTTTTGCTTTTTAATGCTACAGCATACGCACACCAACCTCCATATTGTGGAATGAATTTTTTAGGATTGGCTTTAAACAAATTCAAATTTTCTTCATTCAAGAATTTGAAATGTACATTATCATATAAAAAAGTATACTCCTCATTACCCTTATGAACTTCATCATTAAAATAAGCAACAACATCATAACCATCAGCAACATACCCGTTTTGGATATTATATGTCGAGTTTTGACTATATGAGCTTAGACTAATAACAAAGGTTAGTAAAAGATATAATGACTTTACTTCCATCCTACTTGAATTTATGTCCAACAACTGGAATATCCTTCTTATAATTCCATAAAATGACGCTACTTACTACAAACACAAATACTGCAGTATAAAATAACACCCCTGAATAACCATTAATTTCTATTCCTAATTGCGTTAAATGCATCATGATTGCTCCTCCGATGATTCCCATAGTTAACCCTGCTCCCGCCCAAACTGTTTTAGGTATTAACAATAAAACTCCTGCAATTAACTCCAGTACTCCTATTCCTATTCTACCATAAGGTTCCAATCCTACTTCAGTAAATATATATACACTATCAGGATGCGCTAAAAACTTGAATCGTAATGTTTGAATTAAGATAACAGCAATCAATATTCTTAATCCTAGGTAAATATTTTTCTTCATAATTATATGGTTAATTCCCCACTATGGGCTATTTGTTAGTATACTATTTTAATCAATTGTATTAATGACACTAGCAAAAGTAAACTCCCTATTACTTTATTTATAGTTCCTGTTATGTTCTTAATTTTCATTTTTAATAAATGACTACATTTTCCATATCCATACAATGTTGATGCCTTTCCTATAAAAGCTCCTGTAAAAAACAATCCTAGTAAAGTTAAAGCGGTATTTATTTCTATGTAAATCATTTTTTTACTCAAATACGAAATCGCTAACAACCAATAAATTAACACTGTTGGATTTAACAAGCCCAATATAAATCCTAAAGCTTCTTTTGGTAACTGAACCCTAGGTTTAGTCGCAATACATTCTCCATAATCATCTTTAATACAGTTTTTCTTTCCAAAAATTAAAACCAATCCAAGTATGAGTAACACTATGACTATTACATATTCCAACCAACTGTTTTCGCTAATAAACCCTTGAATTGTTTTATAATAAACTATAGCAAAGCAAATTAATAATAGTTCTCCTAACGCAGCAGGGAATACAATCTTCAACGCACTTGAAATATTTTCCTTAACAGTGGTATTTATTACTGCAACATTAACTGTACCTAATGGAAACGCTCCTATTATAGCTACAAGTAAACCTGTGAAAAAGTATATAATTAAATTCATAGCCCATTGGTAGTAACTTTACTAGTTACCTTACAATGAAACTAAAAAATACTTTAATTTAATATTGATTGAATTCTATCTTTTAAATCTGGTAATATATCCGTCACAAACCACTTATTTTTTGCTTGCCATATATTATTCCTAGGAGAAGGGTGTGGTAGCACATAATACTTAGGAAGATATTCAGCATAGTTTTGTACTGTTTCAGTTAAGGTTCTCTTGGCTAAATCTTTTAAATAGTAATCTTGTGCGTATTTACCAACAAGTAAAACCAGCTTTACTTCTTTTAATAAACTCCACAATTGTGGATGCCAAAGAGGAGCACATTCCTTACGTGGTGGTAAATCACCTGTTTTTCCTTTTCCAGGATAACAAAAACCCATTGGGATAATAGCAACTTTAGCAGTGTTATAAAAATCTTCAAAACTAATGCTCATCCATTTCCTTAAATTATCACCACTTTTATCATCCCACGGAATCCCTGTTTTATGAACAATACTCCCTGGTGCTTGCCCTATAACAACTATCTTGCTTGTAGTACTAGCCCTAACAATTGGTCGA
>Ga0209291_1002286_pt1 | contig 15677 bp, 17 predicted proteins | sample GOMGulsemesocosm_FD_184633 | JGI IMG/M metagenome (GOLD analysis project Ga0209291, IMG submission 184633) | Methane-oxidizing microbial communities from mesocosms in the Gulf of Mexico - GOM9B Gulf of Mexico (SPAdes) (version 2) | ecosystem: Environmental > Aquatic > Marine > Cold seeps...
TTCACCGTAAGGGAAATATTTATTATCAAACAGGTAAAGGTAGTCCGCGTTTGGTAATTGTTCTTTGATTGCTTTATATATAGATATACCACCTACACCAGAATCAAAAATCAATATCTTACTCATCTACAAACCATTCGATCATTATAAAAGCCATATAATAGACAAGGGCAGGATGAATTGGAATAGTTAGATATAAAGAAGCCAGCATATCGCTGGCTTGATCATCAATACCTATGGCTTGAATTCATAACGTCTTACATTCATGATACCAAGCTTAAGATAAATGGAATTAAAAATCGAAACTTGCTGTTAATCGAAAGCTCCGACCATTACCAACATAATAACCGTCTTGCCAGCCTGCAATAGCAGAACTAGCATATTTAGTATCGAACAAATTATCAGCCCTTAAACTAACAGACCAATCATTTAGTGCATAATTAAGTGCAATATTCGAGAGCACATAAGCATCTAATTGATCTTTAGAATTACTGTTATCGCCATTGAGATAGCGCTCCCCTACATAAACTTCTTCTACGAATAATTGAAAACTATCAGCAAAATATATTCCAGCATAACCACGACCAGTATGTTCAGCAACCCAAGATAGTGACTTACCTTTATTACTACCTTCGGTAAATTCAGCATCTATATAGTTATATTCTAGCCCCGTATTTAAATCTGAATTAATCTGCCAGTTCCAATTAATACTTGAACCATATCGAGTTGAAGCCGCAGCATTGGCATTTGCACCATTGCCAAATCCAGGGATTACTTCGGGTATAGATAGATCATAAATAATTTCATCTTCTAGGTCTAATCGATAAATATTTAGACTAAATATATGTGATGCAGGACTCCAATCCCAACCAGCTTCATATGAACGCCCGGTTTGAGGCTTAAGTCCCACAACATCTAATCCCGTGTAAGCTTGCTCGTCCACTTTGGCAAATCGAAAATTATCATCGAATCTAATATATAGACGATGATCTGCCGACGGCTGGTAATTTAAGCCTAACTCAAATGCATGCGCATCCTCATTCAGTTCAATTCCATTAGGATATCTACTACCATCAATAAGTTTATCTTGAACTGTAGAATAGCGTCCCCCTACAACATAACTCAATCGTTCTGACAGTGGCGCGGTTGCTTGGCTAAAAAGGCTTGTAATAGTCTGAACATTTTCACGTCCCCAGCTAAATTCAACATCACCTCTAGATAAATCTATACCTGTGACAATATTTAAATCACCGTTATTAACTTTCAGATTACCAAGGGCTTTAGTATTGAATTCAAGCAATGAAATATTTTTTTCACTCGCCCACCCTAGAATACTTTGCTGAAGGGTATCTCTATAGTTCAAGTTTGAATCCAATAACCAACTAGAGTTAACTTGATGCTTATACCCCAAACGTACTGTAGTGGTCATTTCATGTGATTCATCAGTTGTCGAACTTGCCTGTCTGGGATCGCCTTCAAACTGTTCTTTAGTAAGACTTCCCGCCAGTTCGCGGTAATTATCATAGTAGCTACTCTCAATAAAGAAGGTATTTAAATCTGTTTTATATTGAAGACGTCCTAAGATAGAAGATGTTTCATTCGCGTTATGCTCACGGTAATTATCACTCTCATTATAACTCCCTGATAAATAGACACTCCATTTATCATTAATGGCTCCTGAAACATTCGCTTGGCCTTCATAGGTATTAAAGCTACCACCTGAAAGTTGCACATTTCCGCCCACACTGTCAGGTGCTTTAGTGATAATGTTAATAACACCAGCAACAGCTTGATCACCGTAGAGAACACCCGCACTGCCATTTAATATTTCAATGCGTTCGATTTGATTAAGCGGTATTGCGCTAATACTCGGTGCTGAAATATCAATATTATTTAAACGACGACCATCAATCATAATCAAGGTATTACTAGACGCCTGCGACGCACTAAAACCACGCATTGAAATTACAGCTCCTGAATTACTATCAGAAATCTGTATTCCGCTACGCCCTCGTAATAAGTCAGTTAAATTCTTAGCACCACTTATTTTAATATCGCTACTTTCAATAACATCAACATTAGCGGCAATATTTAAAGGTGTGCTTTCAGTACGACCGATAACAACAGTTACTTCTTCATTTGTAATAGATGGATCTTGGGCAAGAGTAGCAAGCGGCAAGAGTGCCGTTGCTAAAAGTTTTTTAGACATTGTAAATTTTTCCTATTTACGCGTAGAAAAAGAAGCCGAATCATTCAGCCAGATCGAGCATTAATTATTTTATTAATTACTCAGGTTCCATATTGGAGACCGGCCTTAAGTGCAAAGCACTATTACCGTTGCGCGACAGGTTCAGATTCTCACTGAATTCCTCCAATAAATCATGTCACCAGCTAAGAATTTAAGCTCTATATTTGATAAGCTGCGGGATTATAATGACATGTTAAATAAATGTATATTGATAATTCTATTATTTATACTTTACTGGCGAGCCAGATTAGAATTGACTGGAATGTAAAATGTACTGGACAAACAATATTTGGGTCTTACAATCCCTACTCTTTTGTTTAGTATCTAACTACGGTGAGCCCACATGATCGAAATGCATCCCGACAACTACCAATCACAGCTTGACGATAAAGCAGTTCGTCAACGTGAAACATTTAAAAAATTCTCACCACCTGAGCTAGAAGTTTTTGATTCTCCAGCTGAAAACTATCGTTTACGTGCAGAATTTCGTGTTTGGCATGACGGCGATGATCTTGACTACATCATGTTTGATCAAGAAACTAAGCAAAAAATTAAAATTGATTACTTCCTACCAGGCAGTAAATTGATTAACGAGATAATGCCAGCACTAATCATAGAGTTGAAAAAATCACAGTTATTGCGTTTTAAACTTTTCCAAGTTGATTTTTTATCTACACTAAGTGGAGAGCTATTAGTCAGCCTGCTCTACCATCGTCAATTAAGTGATGAATGGATCACGGAGGCAAAAGCACTAAAAGAAAAACTCAGCGAACGCTTCAACATCGACATTATTGGCCGCGCTAAAAAACAAAAAGTCGTTCTAGATCGTGAGTTCGTAGTCGAAGAACTTAACGTGGCGGGTAAAAAGTTAAAATACAAACAAGTTGAAAATAGCTTCACGCAGCCAAATGGTATCGTGAATCAAAAAATGCTTGAGTGGTCATTAGACGTGACTAAAGATTGTAGCGGTGATTTACTGGAACTGTATTGTGGTAATGGTAACTTCTCAATCGCACTTGCACCAAACTTCGAAAAAGTATTAGCAACAGAAATATCTAAATCATCGGTACAATCAGCGCAGTACAATATTGCTGAAAATGGCTTAGATAACTTAACTATCTTACGCTTATCCGCTGAAGAATTTACTATCGCAATTAATGGTGAGCGTGAGTTCAACCGTCTTAAAGCTGCAAAAGTTGATTTAACAACGTTCAATTGCAACACTATTTTTGTCGATCCTCCACGTGCGGGTTTGGATGCTGAAACAATTAAGATGGTACAAGAATACGATAATATCGTTTACATCTCTTGTAGCCCAGAGACATTAAGTGACAACCTAGAGTCACTAAGCCAAACGCATAACATTGAACGCTTTGCATTGTTTGATCAATTTCCGTATACCCACCATGTTGAATCAGGTGTTTACTTAGTTAAAAAGTAGATACTGAATATCAAATAATCCCCTCACAAAGGGGATTATTTGCATCAATTAAAAATATAGTAAATCACATCAAATCTTTAAATATAGGTAACGAACCGCTAAATCACCACTTTTTTTCTACAAACCTCAATTAAGATCAAATTGTTCACATCAATGTTCACAAAAAGTCATAACTTTGTTGATCAAATTACAGATTCCTGCAAATAATAATCCCGAATTAACGAAGTTGTAACATTTCATTTTTAAAGGATTATTTTATGAATATTAAAAAACTCACTGTTTTAAGCTCACTTATTTTAGCTACAACAGGAGTTCAAGCAGAGCAATTTTTCACGGATACGAGTATTACCGCTCTGTATGGGACAAGTTTCGAGGCCTATGATTTCGGTACTAGTCAAAATATGCAATATGATACCGCAGTATTAACTATTGAAAACGTGTCAGCCCATAACTGGGGCGATACATTTCTATTTATCGATATAACAAATAACCAGAGTCCTTCTACTGATGGAGTTGATGATGTATACGGTGAATTGAGTGGTCGTTTGAGTTTGTCTTATTTGACTAATAGCGATTTAAGTTTTGGACCAGTTAAAGACGTATTACTTGCTGGAGCTTATGAATATGGTGGTGGTGTAAGTGCAAATAATAAACTCTATGGCGTAGGTTTAGCATTAGCCGTTCCAGCGTTTCAATATGTTAATGTAAATACTTACTACGTCGATAACCAAACACTATTTAGCGACGTGTCTGATTTACAACTAACTGTCACCTGGGGATTGCCATTTACAATTGCCAGTACAAGTTGGGTATTTGACGGCTACATTGATTGGTCAACAGCAGAATCAGATCACAGCGCTGATTTCCACTTTAACCCACAGCTGAAAATGGACTTGGGTGAATTAATAGGTGCAGGTAAAGGTAACATTGAAATGGGTGTTGAATATTCATACTGGATAAACAAATACGGTATATCTGAAATGGATGATGAAAATGCATTTAGTCTGTTAGCTAAATTTCATTTTTAAGTGACTCTTATTTAAGGCTAGATTACGAATAGATAAAAGCCCGTTAACAACGATGTCTTCTTTAGGGATAACATCGTTGGTAACGGGCTTTTTATAAACTTGAAGTTACGCTTGTGCTTTACGTTCAAATACACCTACAGTCTTTGCAACCCAAACAGACAAGCCAAGTACCAACATTAAAGGTAAAAAGTTACTGCCCAGTTCTGGATACTCAATACGTAAAAACGTGGTATATGTCAGCACGCCTATCACAAATAGACCTAACGATGATTTACTTATATGACTCTCTATTGCGCTCGTCATATAAACTTGATACCAATTATAAGCCACCAGCACTAATGCAATAAGAGGAAAAATACTGAATGTAACCTCACTTGTCGTCAACGTTGCAAATGTTGCATTACCGCATAAACCAGCTAAAAAAGAAAAATATAATGGTTTATAGCCTGCTTGATTCTGTGTCGTCATTTAGATACCTCGATGTTAGAGTTTACAGCGTAATACCTCTTGTCATTTTTAGTACCGCTGCGCCTTTTGCAATCATTCTCAACTGCATTATAGTACGTTCGGACAATGCCTGACGCTCTTCGTTCGATAAATCTAGCGCTTCTGCGCCAGCATTAAAAACAATTGTGACCATTGCCTCAGATTGGATCGTCGCTTCATCCCTATTTAATTTTGTTGAGCGTTCAACATAATCAGTAAGTTCGTGACTAAAATGACGTAATTCACGTGATACCGCAGCACGGAACGCAGCTGAAGTACCAGAACGTTCACGCAACAAAACTCGAAAAATATTTGGGTTTTGCTCTACAAATTCCATAAATGTTTCCACTGATGTTTGTATTACACTACCACCGGTTTCGATACGTTGTCGCGCTTGGCGCATCAGCTGTCTTAATGTCAGACCACCTTCATCAACCATGGTTAATCCTAGTTCTTCCATATCGCAAAAATGACGATAAAAAGACGTCGGAGCGATCCCTGCCTCACGTGCGACTTCACGTAAGCTCAAATTTGAATAGCTGCGTTCTGCAGTCACTAATCGAAATGATGCATTGATCAGCGAACGGCGGGTTTTTTCTTTTTGCTGGGCTCTAATTCCGGTCATAATTTAAAAGTCATTTATTAAGAAGTTGTTAACACTGATATTATAATACTACTTTCGACAGTATCAGTAACTAACTTATTACCTCGCCTATCTAACACATCTAAAATAAACAATAACTAAGTATACAACCCCACATGTAAACAAATAATTACACCCAGCCAAATTAGCATCATAAGTACACAAAAACCAAGTCACGTAGCGTAATTACCCACACAAACTAAAATAACAAGCAGTATAGTTTGACTTAAATGGCATTAAATAGGATATTACCCGTAAATATTTAGTTACAAATAACATTTAAAGTAAATTAAAGTTTACACGGAGAGTTATGTCTACCATCAGTACAACAATAGATACCGCTAAACGCGGCCAATTTAGTTCAAAATTTGGTTTCATCATGGCAGCCGCAGGATCTGCTGTTGGTGTTGGTAATATTTGGGGCTTCCCAACTCAAGCAGCCAGTAACGGTGGTGGTGCTTTTTTACTAGTGTATCTTGTACTGATCTTTATGCTTGGCTATCCGATGCTAATCGCTGAATTGATGATCGGTCGTCACGGACAAACAAATCCAGCAAATGCGTTAAGTAAACTTGCCAAAACCAAAAGTGTGAAACTAATTGGTATTACAATCGGTCTCGCAGCGATTGTAACCTCTGCACTTATATTCTCTTTCTACGGTATTTTATCGGGCTGGTTTATCAGCAATACGCTGGCACCGATGGCAGAAATGATGGGGTCAACAACGACAGCTAACTGGTTAGTTGATATGTCACTATCACGTAACGTGGTATTTACAGTGATATTTGCAATGTTTACGGTCTTAGTGATCCAACAAGGTGTAGAAGACGGCATCGAAAAATGGTCGAAACGTTTAATGCCACTCCTGTTTTTAATGCTGATTGCGGCAATGGTTTATATTATCACTCAACCTGGCGCAGAATTAGGTGTACAGGCATTACTTATCCCTGACTTTAGTCGTATTATGGACCGTGACGTACTGATTGGCGCACTAGGTCAAACATTCTTCTCATTATCATTAGGTAGTGGTTGCATGATGGTATACGGCTCTTACTTAAACAAAAAAGAAAATATTGCTAAATTAGCCGCACAAGTAACACTGATGGATACTGGCGTAGCCTTTGTTGCCGGTATGGTGATTTTACCTGCGATGTATGTAGCTTCACATAACGGTGTTGAGATCTTTGCTGCAGATGGCAGTCTACTGAGCTCTGATACCTTAGTATTTACAGTGTTGCCAGCATTATTTGAGACGATGGGCGCTGCACAATACCCTGTTTCAATCCTATTCTTTGCATTATTATTTGTGGCAGCGTTAACATCTGCAATCGGCATGATGGAGTCACCAACAAGTTACCTTGCTGAGCGTGCAACAATGACACGTAAGAAAGCTGCTTATATCGTTGGTACTATTGTCACAGCGCTTAGCTTAGTTATTGTATTGAACTTCTCAACACTATTTGGTTTTGTTATTACGTTAACAACACAATACGCACAGCCGCTCATTAGTTTAGGTGTGGCAGTCTTCGCGGGTTGGGTTTGGAGTCGTAAAGGCCTAATGGCAGAGATCAGAGAACAAGATGGTGTAACAGAGCATTCTATCTTCTGGAAGATCTGGCCTGTATACGTAAAATTTGTTTGCCCAGTATTAGTGCTTATCCTAGTGTTCGCATCATTCCAATAAACAAACAACAGTTCCATGAATAATAAAAAGGTCAGCAATATGCTGACCTTTTCTATATTTATTATAAAACTAGTTTATTTAACCCGTTAAAATCTCAGACCATGTCAAATTACGGTCTCCGAGTACAATAAAATCAGGATTTTTTAATGTATCACGCTGATTATAAGATAATGGGTTTAAATTCAAATCCAAAATAGCACCGCCAGCTTCAGCGACGATACATTGTGTACCAGCAGTATCCCACTCACCAGTAATACCGAAGCGTATATAACAATCCGCTTTACCTTCTGCCACTAAGCAGCCTTTTAAGCTCGCAGAGCCCAAAGATTGTAATTCTAAGTCAATATCATCAGCGACTAGATTACGAATGTTATCAGGGTTCTGAACCCGGCTCACAACGACATTTAAACTTGTTAGTGGCTGTGGACAGGTATGACTAAATATTCTTTCTTCACCCTCAGGGGTTTCTTTATATGCACCTTCACCATCAACAGCCCAATATAAGACATCATCTTTAGGGCCATAAATCATACCCAAGATAGGTTTATTCTTGTGTACTAGTGCAATAATCGTCGCAAAATCACCACTACGAGAGATGAACTCTTGGGTGCCATCTAACGGATCTAATAACCAATACGTGTCCCATGATTGGCGCTCTGCGATGGCTATATCACAATCTTCTTCAGACAAGATTGGAATGTCTGGCGTCAGTAACGCAAGTTGCGTAGATAAATAATTGTGAGCGGCGATATCAGCACTGGTGACTGGCGTATGATCGAGTTTAATCTCTTGCTCAAACTCGCCCGACTGATAGATATCATAAATAACTGCACCAGTGGCGCGTGCAATTTTTTTTAACTCTGGAATTAAGGTCATTATTTGCATATCGCACTTCCTACTTTATTCTCGCCATAGCTTAATGATTTAGTATTACTTATCTAATTGTTTCAGGGCAAGTAATAATGCACAAATAGCACGAGATTCTGTGATTTCATCATTATCAAGGAGTTCATTTGCCCTAGCTAGTGGCCACTTTATAATTTCGAGAGGCTCAGGCTCGTCACCTTCACACGATTCAGGGTACAGATCTTGTGCGAGATAAATCTGCATTCGCGCAGAAAAATAGCTCGGTGCTAAATTAACTTCTTTAAGTAAAGTTAATGTTTTAGCACCAACGCCAACCTCTTCCATCAGTTCTCGATTCGCTGCGTTCAGTGCCGTTTCACCTTTATCAATCGCCCCTTTGGGAAAGCCCAATTCATAACACTCAGTGCCGACTGCATATTCTCGGATCAAGATTAGATTATCATCAGCATCAATCGGTACCATCATTACCGCGCCGTAACCACCGCCTTTCATTCTTTCGTAGGTACGCTCAACGCCATTCGAAAAACGCAATGCGACAGACTCGACTTTAAATAATCGACTTTCAGCGACAATATTAGTGCGTAATATTTCAGGTTTTTGATGTGTCATTTTATTTTGCATCCTTGTCATAACGCTTATACGTTATATAGCAATATTATATTCGCCCAGCGTAATAAATCTTATACTCGCCCTTGGCATTTTCTTTGCCAACATAGCGCAGATTACTGCGTATTGATTTAGGTAATTCATTACTTGGTACCAGTACTGCAGATAGAGTGTATTTACCTTTGTTTTCTAATTTAGCGATACCGGATAATTTAAGTTGATTAGAACTCTGTTTGATATTAGCAACAATGGCACCGTTATCGCAGGTTAAATTAGCTACGGCAGAATCAATTTCAACGTTACCCAATAATGATTCAATAGCCGCATTAGACCAGCTTAATTGACCATCAAGTTGTTCACACCAAGGTTGTCCTTGCTGCATCTCTGCAATAGTTAACTTAACGCTTCCTTTCGTCGTCACCGGTAATGGGACATTACTCGCTGCCACTAACCATTCAGAACTTGCTGATACCGTAAGATCTTGTGCATAAGCACCCGCACTTGAATAACCTAGTTCACCACTACCACGTAAGCTATTTTTGCCACGGCCAAACTCAACATAAACTTGTGCTGAACCCGTTAATAATGCGACTACCGACGTATTCCAGCGAACATCTTTTACTTCAATATTATTAACAGAGATTAGCTTAGCTTCACCCTGCCATACTGTACCTTCAACCTGGTTAATCGTGATATTCGTAGGTAATGATACGTATGATAGTGCCAATTCCGCTGGTAAAGTGCCGATAAGAAAAGATGCATAAGCAACAATAACAAAGCATAATCCTCGCAGTTTATTTCTCATGCTCTTTTTCCTAACTGTAATCTACGAACTTTAACCATACCTTTAACGTCCGACACACTCAAATCGATATTTTGAACCTCAATACCATATTTTTTGTTTAATTGTTCTAACCAAGCGCTGAACTGGTTAAAGTTAACATCATCAATCCATACCTGCAGGTTATTCGTTTTTGCTTGGATACGCGAGATCACAATATTATTACGCTTAGCACTACGACTCACTAGCTGGTTAAGATCATCGACTTCAGCGCGGTTTACTTGCCCGCCCTGTAGATCCATGATTTTCTGCCCAATGGCTTTCACATCAGCCAGAGTTTGTGTTTGTACATTCACTTTTCGCTGGGTATTAATAATATCATCTTGAAGCGGCTGCCAGAGTAGCCAATAACCACCAGCAAGCACCAAGGTGGCGATCAATATACTAATTAGCTGTTTTTCTTTTTGCTCTAATTGTTGCCAATGTGCCTTCATTTTTTACCCTTAATATCAAGCGTACCTTGAACTCGGCCATCTCGCTGACTCAATGTCCCTTGTTCTACGTCAAATTGTGTTAATAGCGATGACTTAAATTTATCAAACACTTGAAAATCTGCCGCACTTGCTTGTAATCGTAATGTCGCTTGCTTAGTATCAAATCGAACTGAAATAGGCTGAATACCTGGTAACTGTTTAAATGTTGGCGTTAGCTGACTCAGCATAACTAAGAAGCCCGAGTTATCGCCACCACCCCGTAAATCATCTAATCGGCTCTGCATTTGCTTTTTAACTAAACGTGTATTCAAGCGCATTTTTTTCGGCTTAAATACCGTCTTATACACTTGCCTAATATCGCTATCTAACGCCGATTGTTGTTGCTCTAATTTATTTAAAGTGGCAAATTGATTTAAAAAGATCATCACTACCGTCAAGCTTGCAGCGATAGCCGTACCGCGCCATAATTTTAACGCCACATTTTCTTCACGAACAACTTTGTACTGACCTTGTAATAAATTATAGCGACAGGCAATCGCCCCCTCGGCGCACAACTTCATCGGCAGTTCAACCTGACCTTGCTGCCAGTTATCTAACGCGGAAACATCAAGAGGAGAGTAACTCATCACTGTTGGTGTGTTACTGACGCTCTCATCCTCTGAACTCTCAGTAGAAGCTAATACGAACCCTAACAAACCACTTTCAATACATAACCCTTGCGTTGGTGTCTGTCTAATTAACCATTGCCCATCCAATTCAATCGCACTCCAATGCGCTTCACTGTAGGGTAATGTTAAGGCATCGGGAATGTATTGCTCACAGATCAATTCAGCATCTGCTAACCAAGTTTGCCACTGTTGCATTTTGTCGTGCGCAATAACGGCAACAGAAACTGTATTAGCGACTTTATCTAACACAGCAAAATGTAATTTATCAATATCACTACTTAATTCTTGCTCTAGCATAAAGGGTAGAGCATTGAGTAATTGTTTATTACTACGCCCTGGTAGTTCTACCTCTTTAAAGCTGATATCACAACTTGGTACTAGTGCAATGATCGGTCGGCCACCAGCACGAGACTTAAGCTCAATAAGATCTTCTGCATTTGGTAAAATACCGGACGCAATAATCTCGCGTTCGACAGTTGACCATACTAACCAATGTATTGCTTGTCGACTTTCACTGCCAAGCCTAACTACTAACTGCTCGCTCATTGAGCTCCTCCGAATTGTCGACGAATGACATAAACTGTATCTTTGCTTTCAGCCTTAAATACCGATTCAACCTTAATGGTTGCACTAGCAAATTCAGCCTGTAATAGTGCAATAAAATAGCTACTTTTTATATCAACGGCACTTTTTTCTGTCGCACTCATTTCAAGATCTGCCAATGTGGCTAACGCCCAAAAATCTGCGGTTGTTTCCCAGCCACTGCTCGGTCGTTGTTCCAATATTGTTTTAGCTACATCTAATGATAGTTTTCCTGTAAATAACCCAGCTAATACTTCCGGCATATCAACGGCGATGGTATTAACGTTAATCTTTAAGCTGGCTGTTGGTAACGCACAAAGATAAGAACGAACTTTACGGTATATAACTTGATTGAATCCTTTTATCGCCCGTAATTCACTGATATTTAGCAACCGTTGATTACCGGCTTGATAAGGGTAATCAAGCGACTCATAATAAGCATCTTCAACACCGTAACTCGACACGACGTTAGTATCACCGTCAATCCAATCGCGTAATGCGTCACTCAATTGCTCTGCTTCATAGGCATCTAACTCAAGCTGCTCTAACAAGTTTCGAAACTGACGTACTGCTAATGGGGCCTGACCTTCCTTGTCTTCGCCTGTCACCGCGTTTACATTAAAGCAGGCTTGCATATCCAAAACCTGACCACCGATTTGGCCATTTTCAACCGGGTACACCATACCCTCAGTGGCCCAATATTGATCTAAATTGATAGTATCATCGTCTTTTAATGCTTGCTTTAAGCCTTTCTCAACCAAGGCTTCAGCACCATAGGCATACCACAAGGCTTGCTGATGCGTCATAATATTACTGGTACGGCGTAACTCCAATTGTAGGCGCGACGACATATTACTGGCAATGATCACCATAACAGCAAGTATGAGTAACACAGTCAGTAGTGCAATTCCACGCTGTTTAGAGGCATACCTCATTAGCTTTCGTCCTCTTCACTACTATCACTATCAACTGTGGCTTTTGGTAATAAGAATAAACGTTCAATTTCACCAAAACGCTTTAATGTCAGTATTACTTTGACGCCATCGGGTAATGCCGTTTTATTGGTCCAAGTCTCTGCCCATTTATTCTCGTGGTAAAACTCAAATGTCATTGCTTCAACATTTTCTAAAATTAACTTTCTCTTCGGCTCTTCACCGGTGGTTGGATCTAAGTAGACATAACTTAACCGCTCTAAATGCGCATCTTTAACTCGGTATATTACCCGCTGTAATGAAGAGCGTGGAAGCTGTGATAATGGATTACGCCAACCACTGCGTGTAAAAGCAATACCATCATCATCACTGTCGAACATAAACTTGCCTGCTTGTAATGGCATTGCAGTCAGTTCGTCATCACTGCGATTATTACGTGCATTCATTTGTTGAAAATCACGCTCAACAATAACCATAGCCCGTTGCAATTGTTTTAGTGCATCACCGCGCTCTCTCGAGATCTCATCACTGCGTAACACCCCCTGTAGGACTTGATAAGCCCCCAAACTGAGCACGGCAAAAATAGCGATGGCAATCATCATTTCGATCAGCGTAAAGCCTTGTTGATACATTCTAGGTTGTCGTGTCATCTTAACGCACCACATAGGTAAGTAAGTGACTAACTGTTGACTCATATTTTTTATCTGTTGCGACTTCAACAGTGACGCCAACAAAGTCACTGCTGTCTGTCGCTTCTGCCTTGTAACGCCAATACCAGGTTCGTCCAGCTAGTTCAGACTCACCTTTTCGCCATGATTTACCAGGTATCGTTTTAGCAATTTTTAATTCAGTCAAGGTATTACTCGCGACCCAGTTAGCAAACGTCTTCTCTTCCAAATAGGCTAAGCTACTGAGATTTTCTGTCGCAACCTTCATCACCGCAAGCCCTGCAGTAGCAAATACCGACATTGCAACCATGACTTCGAGTAACGTCATACCCGCTTGTTTAAAAATCGTTGAGTTGCCTGAACGTGGTTTCATCAAAACCCATCCATTGTCGAATTAATCATTAAATCACCGTATTCATCAAATTGAACTTTGATACTACTATCACCAAGATCGGCATCCATGTAGGTAAACGTCAATGTAAAATCCGTTATTTCACCACTTGAATAAATAAAGATATCCGGTTCGATGCGTGCTTGTTTGTCATCCCCTTCAAATAACCCACCGTTATCCTCAAACAAACCATCATCGTCAGCAAACAACTTACGATCACCTAACAAGCTCCCTTGCGCTTTTAACCCTGCAAGCTCCAGAGTAAGCAGCATGTCCTCTTGCAATTCTTTCTTGGCAAAAAACTTAGAGTCAGTGAATGCTGCCCATTTATCATTGTCATCCAAATAAACAAATTGATATTGTTGCTCTTCAATCACTAATCCCATCTCAATACTACTGAGTAACGCTTCTTCTTCAGCAAGTTCTAACACACCAATAAAACGTGCAGCTTCTTGCTTGAGCTGGCGATCGGGACCTGCAGAACTCATCGTCATGACAACACCCGTGACCATCATGCCCATTAAGAATATAACTAACATTATCTCTAATAGTGTAAAGCCAGATTCTTGATGAGTACGATCTTGCATTATGTACCTTAGTTCGTTGTTGATGTGCATATAAATAAAATAGGAATTAACATCGGCAGTGTTCAGGTGGATAAAGAAAGGCACAGAAAAACTGCGCCTAAATAAAAGATCAATTACTACTTATGCATGTTCCAGTTACCGATGTCATCATCAGAACCTTCTTCACCGTCTAAGCCAATAGAATAAATATCAACTTGACCGTTTTCACCTGGACTCAATAATAAGTATTCATTACCCCAAGGGTCTTGTGGTAAACGTTTGATATAACCGCCAGAGCGATAATCTCTTGGTTCAGGATCCACATCTGGCATTGCAACTAATGCATCCAAACCTTGCTCTGTTGTTGGGGTAGCGACTGTTGTCCAACTTGTACATATCCAGTGCGTTCTCTAACGCAACGATATCTGATACTACTTTTTGACGATCCGCTTTTTCTTTATTACCTAATAGATTAGGGATAACCATTGATGCAAGTACACCTAAGATCACAATAACGACCATAATCTCTAACAGGGTAAAACCTGATACATTCCGTTTTTTGTTATTCATAAAATCCTCTACTTAAAATAAAAATCTAACCTGCAACCATCTGGTTTAAAGACAAAATCGGTTGGAGAATTGCCATCACGATAAATAATACAACAAACGACATACTCACCACCAGCAAGGGTTGAAAAATGCCTAATGCCATAGTCACTTGCGCTTCAAATTGTGAATCTTGGTTATCGGCAGCACGTTCTAACATCGGACCAAGCTCACCACTTTGCTCTCCACTGGCGATCATATGCAGCATCATAGGTGGGAATAGTTTCGTTTCTGTTAATGCCGCTCTTAAACTGGTACCTTCACGAACACGCATGGTCGCCGCTTCAACTAATCGACGAGCATGCATATTCGTTAATACCTGCCCAGCAATCGACATACTTTCCAGTAACGGTACCGCACTGGCATTTAAAATACTTAATGTCCGAGCAAAACGAGCGGTATTAATGCCACGACTCACCTTACCAATGACAGGCACTTTTAATAATCGTTCATCGAATAGCAAGCGATTCGCAGGCTTTAATAACAAGCGTTGAATCATAATTATCGCAAGGACAATGCCAACAACAAGATAAAGGCCATAGTTACTGACAAAATCAGAGAGCCCAATCAATATTTGAGTAATTTGCGGTAACTCTTGTCCCATGTGTTCAAACTGACCAACCACCTTAGGCACGACACTCGTCAATAATAACGACACCACACCAATTGCTACCAGCGTTAACATTACTGGGTAAATCATCGCTTGCGTTAATTGGCTGGTCATCTTCTGACGTTGTTCGGTATAGTCAGCCAAGCGATTTAGTACTTTATCTAAATGACCCGACTTTTCGCCAGAGGCCACCATAGAACAATACAAGTCGTCAAAGGCATGAGGAAACTCCGCAAAACTTTCCGCTAACGTATGGCCTTCGACCACACGACTGCGCACGGCTAAGATCATATTCTGAATACGCGGTTGTTCACTCTGCTCTGCAACCGCTTTTAATGACTCTTCTAATGGTAGAGAAGCGGCAATTAATGTGGAT
>Ga0209291_1002287_pt1 | contig 15673 bp, 12 predicted proteins | sample GOMGulsemesocosm_FD_184633 | JGI IMG/M metagenome (GOLD analysis project Ga0209291, IMG submission 184633) | Methane-oxidizing microbial communities from mesocosms in the Gulf of Mexico - GOM9B Gulf of Mexico (SPAdes) (version 2) | ecosystem: Environmental > Aquatic > Marine > Cold seeps...
AGGCCGCCAAGAGTTCCCACCCAAAGGTTACCTTGGTTATCCTCAATAAGACTCCTGACAGAATCATCACTTAAGCTGTTGGCATCACCTGTCTGATGACGATACTGGATGAATTGCTGTGTTTGAGGATTAAAATGATTAAGACCGCCACCAATAGTTCCCACCCAAAGATTGCCTTGGCTATCATCTAGAAGACTCCTGACATTGTCATGACTTAAGCTATTGGCATCACCTTCATGATGACGGTAAGGGGTAAACTGCTGGGTTTTGGGATTAAAATGATTAAGACCCTCATAGGTTCCGATCCAAAGATTGCCTTGACTATCCTCTAGAAGACTATAGACAGTGTCATGACTTAAACTATTTGCACCACCTGCCTGATGACGGTAATGGGTAAACTGATGGGTTTTAGGGTTAAAATGATTAAGACCGCCACCACGAGTTCCGACCCAAAGGTTGCCTTGGCTATCCTCAAGAAGACTATAGACACGATCATTACTTAAACTATTTTCATCACCTGCCTGATGACGGTAATGGGTAAACTGCTGGGTTTTAGGGTTGAAATAATTAAGACCGCCACCACGAGTTCCAAGCCAAAGGTTGCCTTGGCTATCCTCTAAAATTGTTCGGACATTATCATTACTTAAACTATTTACATCACTGGCTTGATAACGGTAATGGGTAAACTGCTGGGTTTTGGGATTAAAATGATTGAGACCACCACCATCGGTTCCCACCCAAAGGTTGCTTTGGCTATCCTCAACAAGGCTTCTGACAATATCATTACTTAAACTATTTACATCACCTGCTTGATGACGGTAATGGGTAAACTGCTGTGTTTTGGGGTTAAAAAGGTTAAGACCGCGACGAGTTCCCACCCACAAATTGCCTTGGCTATCCTCAAGAAGACTAAAGGCATCGTCATCACTTAAACTATTGGCATCACCTGCCTGATGACGGTAATGAGTAAACCGCTGGGTTTTGGGGTTCAAATGATTAAGACCTCCAAGAGTTCCCACCCAAAGGTTGCCTTGACTGTCCTCAAGAAGACTCCAGACAGAATCATCACTTAGACTATTGGCATCTCCTGCCTGATGACGGTAATGGGTAAATTGCTGGGTTTTGGAATTAAAATGGTTAAGACCCCCACGAGTTCCCACCCAAAGATTGCCTTGTCTATCTTCAATAAGACTAAGAATGTTATTATCAGACAGTGAATGGCTATTACTAGGCTCATGTTTAAATACTTTTAGGCTATAGCCATCATATCGAACCAACCCTTCTTGTGTGCCAAGCCATAAAAAACCTGTGCTATCTTGCAACATTGTATGTACAGAATTTTGGGGTAAGCCATCTTCAATGGTTAACTGTTTAAATCGAACAGATGGTTTTCCATCAAAAGAAAATGCGCTTGAAGAAAAGAGTATCGTTACCAAAAGCAAATTTATAAAGCGTAAGGTAAATTGTATTTTTATTTTCTTAGGCAATTGATTTTTACTTAAAAATGAATGTTCCCTAAGTCTAGTTTAATTTATGGAAATAGAAAGTTGCATTTATAAACCTACAGTTTAATTCTTGATTAGAAATAAAAAGTTTACCTTAGGCTCAAATATCAACAAGTGATTGAAGGTAAAAGGCAGCTTCGCATCATAAATCAACTTACAAAGTATGATAGTTTATTGTAAAAGAAGAAGCTATTTTGATGAGTATGATGTTTTATTGTTTGTCTATAAGTGTGTCGTCCACATAAAGATATGGCACTTAACCATATTTTATCTTTATGTGGACCTTAATTATTTTTTAGATAAAGACAACCATTAAGCAAACAATGCATCATGTAACTTTTCAACCGTTTCATTCGCTTGATGTTCATCCACCAAGAAGCACAAATTATGTTCACTCGCGCCATGACAAATCATACGAACATTTATGCCTGAAATAGTGTCAAATACACTGGTGCCTACACCACTACTTTGATGCATTTTATTACCAATAACAGCGACTAAAGATAATCCATGTTCAACGGTAACTTCACAAAGTTGCTCTAATTCTTCAACGACTGTTGAGTTTAAAAGTGCTTGAGTCGATCCAGTTGGATTATCAAAAGTAAGCGCGACACTGATTTCACTGGTGGTGATCAAATCAACACTCAATTCATGTTTAGCCAAAATACCAAAGACTTGAGCAAGAAAACCGCTAGCATGTAGCATAGCAGGACTTTTTACAGTAACTAACGTTTGCTCTCGACGTAACGCTATTGAGCGATAAATGGGTTTTGATTCTACAAACTGCTGAATACGTGTACCGCCCTTTTCGGGCTCTTTACTAGAACCAACAAACACTGGAATATTTTTTCTCATTGCAGGAATAAGAGTCGCTGGATGAAGTATTTTCGCACCAAACGTAGCCATTTCTGCAGCTTCACCGAAACTAATTTCTTTGATTGCACGAGCTTGGTCTGTAATGCGTGGGTCTGTTGTAAATATACCAACTACATCAGTCCAAATAGATAAGTTATCGGCGTGTAAAGCTTCTGCTAAAAGCGCCGCACTGTAATCTGAACCGCCTCGTCCAAGAGTTGTGGTATAACCTTGGTCGTCTTGACCAATAAAACCTTGAGTAACTATCACTTTATCAATAAGTTGAGGAGCAAGGAGTTGCTGAGAATTTTCAGATAACTGCTTAAGGTCTACCACTGCTTTGCCATAGGAAGCATTTGTTGTCATCACTCGACGAACATCAAACATTTCACCGTTAACGCCAATTGATTGCAGTACTTGTGCAAAGACACGTGAACTCATTTGTTCACCAAAAGACAAAATAGCATCGGAGATACGCGGGCAATAATTAAGTGATTGAGCTTTAGCAAACCCACTTAACTGTTTTAATAATTCAGCAATTTGATCATTTAACATTTTTTCTTCAGCTAAATGTTTAGTGATATTTAATTGAATAGCGAGAATGCTTGCAATAATTTCGGTTTGTTCATTTTCAGAAACATTTTTCTGGCTTAAGCGTACAAGTGAATTAGTAACACCTGAGCTTGCAGAGACAACAACAAGTTTATTACTCGGATCGTTTTTTATGATATGCGCGCAACGCAACATGGCTTGGTGATCAGCAACACTAGTGCCGCCAAATTTTGCAACAGTAAAAGATGATAATGACATTTAAGGTTCCCTAACTAAGTTCCGGATTTATTTATCCGATAACGTTAATAACTTCAAGGAAGAGTATGACTGAATGGAGAAGTGTTCACGATTAGAGAAACTTAACTTTTCAGCCAGAAGCTCTCCACCATAAACTAATTAGGTTTAATAAAACACTAACTAGAGGTGACAATCCTAGGGATTCAGCCCTAGTAACCGAATAAATAACGCCACTCGCTAATTATCCTCGGCAGTAGTCTCCCTCAATAACAGTCAAAAGAATGGTGGTTCTTCGTGTTATTTACCTAGCTACTGCTCCTCTTCTGGTGGGAATATTAAACCAAAAATCACTAAATATGTATTTGAGTATTTAGTCTAATAATCCACAAGGGAATTAAAACCTATATATTGATAAAAATCAACAGCCATCTAATGATAAATTATGCAAAAATGAGTAATTTGATATAAATTAGTTTTACTATAGATTTGACTGTCCACAGTTCACCTCGAAAATTGACTTATAGTAATAGAATTAATTTAACTACAGTTATAATTTGTTATACCGACTTATCATACGCCGCAGATAACCAATCAATCACTTCACTGTCAATATCAGAAACATCTTGCAGTTGTATTCTATGCGTACACATAGCACCGAAGGGACCCGAGCCTTCTAAACGCCCCTGTATTTCTGTATCCTTTAATTTTAAACCTAAATCTATTCTTGTTTTGGTTGCTGGTTTTATTAATGCGAATTGATTTTTTCTAATTAAACTAACACTGCCCTTTTTAGGGCTAACAACAATGTCATTGCCAAAAGCTTCAATAATTGCAATAAGCTTTTCATAAATAGGTTTAAGGGACTCTTTACCCTTATATTGATTTGATACCAAATCTTCTAAGGGTAAACTTTTTTCAGCGGCTAAGGTGACAATTGTATTTGCAAAACCATAAGTTAAACCATGCTCTGCTTTTAAATAATTCACAGCAAGTGAATGCTTTTCAAATTTTTTACTTGCTAGTATTACAATCCATTCTTCAAGTTTTTTTCCTGTTTTGTCAGGCATATTATTAATCATGGTATCAAGTGCTTTATTCATATACTTAACCCTTTTATTGTAAATAGAATCCTGTAATCGAGCTCAAATATCATAAAACTAAGAATTAACATACATATAGCTATAACACCCTATATTGAACACTATAAGGCGACCTCCATTTTAAAAAAAGGTACATCAGCTTTATAAAAACGTTCGCTACAAGTTTGCAGACCAAATCGTTTATAAAAGTCTATCGCTGATTCTCTAGCATCGCACCATAAACATCCTACTTGGCGACTTTTCAACGATTGAATAACATGTGCTAACATCTTAGATCCAATACCTTGGTGCTGATAGCTAACATCAGTGGCAAACTTACGTAAACGTGCTTTATTTAAGGTTAAATAAACAGAAGCAACACATACAAGTACTTCGTCAATAAAAGTACCGAAATGCAACCCGTCCTTGTCGCCATCTACATGACAATGTTCAGGTGATTTATTGGGCCACAATACGCTTTGACGAAGTGGTATGGTTTCTTCCCACGTGATGATTCTAATTTCCATTTTTGTTATAAACCTATCTATCGTTGCAAATTTATACACTAACCCAAAGTTGTATATCGGATATCTACTTTAAACAGTTATTTAATAATGGCTACACCTTCTACTTGTAGTACTGTTTTAGCATCTGCACGTTCGATAACCTTTAATATTGTCGTTTGTATAGTTTCGTCTTTTCTAGCATCACATTTACTCGTAAACTTTTGCTCTTGAACTGCGTCTCCTTCTTCAGCAATAAAGCCTACAACAACTTCATTTGCGTAATCAGTTGATTCACCAAAATAAGCCAATGATATTTGCGGGTAACCTTGAAACCCTTTCTGTACTCTTTTCGCAATGCGTTTTGTCGATTTATCTAAATTCATATTGGTTTCCAAAAGAAATATATTGCTACGTCATGCAGCTAACTACTCACAACGAATAGAATACAGTGACCTATAGTAGAGAGTAAAGGAACATGTGTTTTATGATTTTTCTTAAAATTAAGCTTTGCAAGTCTTTGTCTAAATAACAAACAAAACTGTTGTACTTTGTTCGTTTAATCTATTTAAAAATGATTCTATTAAAACATTGGACAAAATTCATGAAGCTATACTTGAGCTAGCTATACACGGACAAAGAAATGGTGACATGAAATCATATTCCATGCTCAGAGATGAAACAGAAGAAAATTAAAATTCAAAATGTTTAACAAATACATCATAAATATTTTTTTCTACTTCTGTTCCGTAACATCGCGTATGCTTAAATTCACCATTATGTTCATAAACACTAGAATTGTAGATAATATATTTAATATTAACTTTTCCCTGCACCCTTGCCGGATAATTTTTCAATACATCAAAACGACTCAAACGCTCCATCATGTCTGATAAACAGTTTGAGTCAATTTGATATTCGGAAACATGGTGCCCAACATATTCTTCTTTTGTATAGCCTAAGACTTCTAACTCGCATTCATTGGCATAAATAATTATGCCTTCTGGGGATACGGCATGAACACCTATTGATGAATTATAAATAAAATCTTCTGAATTTTCTGTAAACATAAATAACCTAATGGGTAATTTAGGAATTGAAAAACTGTTGGATCTAACACGCAATAGAGCAACACTTATCAACTTGTATGGATAAAGTTTATGCAAAAATACATTAAGCCGCTACTTTTTGTTATTTATTGTCATGTTATACATCAATCAGTGTTCACTGAACCGCTTGAATACTTTCAGTATTCAAGCTTATTTCGAATAAAAATAGTAGTTAATAATTTAATGTCATTTCAGGTGAAAGTTCACATAGGCCGTATTGGTACTAAAGCAAGGTATGAAAATGGCTAAACTTACAGCCAAAGTGCTATATTTATTGACATATATCCACCAGTATTCCCTTGGTAAGTTTAACCAAGTCAGTAGGACTCAATTCTATTTCTAATCCTCTACGGCCAGCACTCACGTAAATTGTCGAATAATTATTTGCAGAGGAATGAATAAGAGTTTTAAGGCGTTTTTTTTGCCCAAGTGGACTGACGCCTCCTAGTATATATCCTGTAGAACGTTCTACATCAAACTTATCAGCCATAAACGCTTTTTTAGCACCCAATGCTTTTGCAATGAGCTTCATGCTCAACATAGACGAAACCGGGATGATGCCTACTACCAGCTCTTTATTATCTAAAGTCACCACTAATGTTTTGAAAACTATTTCTTGAGGAACCCCCATTTTATCGGCAGCTTCGAGTCCATAAGATTCGCTTGATTCATCATGAGAATATTCATGTATTGTGTATAACACTTTATGCTTTTTGGCTTGGTTGATTCCTGGTGTCATTTCAATCTCAAAATTATAATTTCATTTTAAATAAATAAAGGTAATTAACTAAAAAGTTAAGCAGAATAACGTTAGCAAGTTGACTAAATAACAAAAACAACGACCATCTACGTAATAGTGCTGCTAAGAACTTTTTACAGCTCGTAGTGCCGCAGCCCATGAATCCAATACTTTTTTAGCTTCTAATTTATCTGAAAAATCGCGTTTACTATTAACAACCTCTAACATGGTATTAAACGCTTCCTTTTCACGATCAAGTGCTTTCAAGGTTAATGCTAAGTGATATTTAATTTCAATTTTAGAAAAATCTAAAGCAAGTGCCTTTCTAAATAACGGTAACGCTTTATCAAACTCTTCGGTCTGATAGTATATCCAGCCTAAAGTGTCGAGTGAATCAGGCTGATTATTAGTAATATCTAAGGAGGCTAGACCATACTTCTTTGCTTCATCGTAAAATGACAATTTTGAAGCAACATACGCTGTATTGTTAAGTAATATTGCTTGCTGAGGATATACTTTTAATAAACTAAGGTAAATATCATAAGCTGGTTTCCATTGGCTCTTATTCATATATATTTCTGCTAGTGAACTGTTTATTAAGAAACTAGTCGGTCGGTCTTTGAGAGCCTTAACTAGTAGTTTAGTTGCCTTAACATCTTGTTTTTTAGCTTGATACACCAAACTTAAACCAACAATAATATTGACACGAGAGTTTGCCTTAGAAGCAACGAGTGTTAATAATTTATGATAACTTTTCTCTGCCAAATAATATTGTCCAGATAAATAATAAGAATGCGCTAATACCATTCGAAGCTGTATTGAATAATCTTTGTCTTTTATAAATTGTTCAACTAGTTTAATAGCTTCAAGTGGGGTTTCCTGTTGATTTAGCAATTGGCTTACTGCAATTAACGGTGCTTGTTTATTGTCAGACCAAGCAGTAGCCTTTTTATACATTTCAATTGCATCACTGTACTTTTTTTGTCTTTGGTAAAGCTGGGCTATTAAAAGATATACTTCACCTTTATCGCCTTCAAACCGAATTGCGCTATTAAAATTTTGTAGCGATTTATCAAAGTTAGCTTGGTGTTGATAGTATTGTGCTAATAAAATAAACAAATCAGCTGTTTTCTCGTGGTTTATTAAATAGCTTTCTATACTTTCTATCGCTTCATTTGGCTGTCCTGCTGCCATATAACTAAAAGACAATTGTTTAAGCAAATCTTTGTTATGTTCATCTAACTTGTAAGCTTTTTTGAACCAAATTACAGATTGCTCATACTGACGAGTACGCGCATAACTTTTTCCTAATGCGTTAATAAGTTCACTATTATTCTCCTGTATAAGTAATGCTTGGTCTAATAGTTTAAAAGATGCTTTAACCTCTCCCATTGCCTGCATAGTTTCAACTAAACTAATGATCGATTTCGTATGAGTAACATCAATTCTTAATGCTTTTTCGAATGACTGTTTCGCCTTCTCTTGGTCTCCAGCTACTTGGTAAATAAAACCTAAATGATGAATGAACTCTTTATTATTAGGGTCTGCTTTAACTAATTTCTCTGCAATAACTAAAGCTTTATTCGTTTGACCTGATTTAACATAAGCCTGAACGAGTAAAAAACTAATCGTTGATTGGTATTTTGATGAGGTGTTAATTGCTAATAACGTATCTATTGCTTGTTGATATTCACCCAATTCAATACTGTTTTTGGCTAATTGCTGAGAAGCGATTGAAGAATCGGGTAATAAGCGAGTTACTTTTTGAAAGTAAAATTTTGCTTTATCATATTGTTCTAGCTCAGTACTTACCAAACCTAGCAAAGAAAGTACCTTGGGATTATTGTCTTCTTGTAAATTTGCTTTACTCAAAATTGAATGTGCTGAAGAGTAATTTTCAAGTGCAATATGAATAGTAGCTAAAAATGTCATCGCTTTAATATTTAAACGGTCTATTTCTAAGTAATTTTTAATGTATTGTTCGGCAGCTGCATAATTTTCCTGTTGGAACGCGACTACACTCGCTAAATAGTAGTAATTAGGATTATTAACTAAAGTATCATTGTCGAGTCTCGATAGAGTCTCACTCAAAAGAGTAAATTGCTTTTTAGTGTTTAAATTATCATTTCCTTTAGAGTCAATTAAGGCCGCTAAAAATTGTGCTTTTGGTTCACTGGGAACCAGCTTAAAAACAGTATCAATATCAATTTTAGCCTTGGCATAATCACGTAGTTCAATTAATAAACTGGCACGGATAATTAAGGCTTGCACATGTTTCGGGCTTTCTAACAATGCTTTATTAATGGCTTCCAAAGCAGGTACTAACTTAGCTAAACTTTGGTGAATACTTGCTTTTAAAATCCAAGCTTTTACGGGTGGAAAATATCCTTTTAGCACATTATTTACATAAACCTGTGCTTCTTCGAATCTATAATAATTTAGCGCAACTTGGGCCAATCCTAATTGTGCATCTACATTACTACTATTAAATGATAACGCTGTTTGATAACTTTCGGTTGATAATTCTAGCTGTCGCAACCCTAATTGCGCATGCCCTCTTAATACATTAACTTTAGCGGCTAATATATCACCTTGTACGAGGCGATCTAAATGTTCCATCACCTCATGATATTTACCTTGTAGAAGGTATGCTTCGGCAAACAATAACAATGTGCGATTTTTGTCAGCATCTAAATGATTTGCAACATTGAGTTCCACTTCAGCGGCAGCGCCTTTTCCAAAGGCAATAAGTACTTCGGCCATCAATAGTCTTGCAGCCAAATTATTAGGATCTTTTTGGGTTAAATTTTTAAGGTGAATTAAAGCTTCATTATATTCATTAGCTTTAAAAGCAACATTAGCTTGTTCAATTACACTGGCCTCATTTGCTTGGGCAACATAGCTTAGAGCTGTACAAGTGAGAAAAAAAAATACTTTTAATTGTGGGAATTTATGAACCATTAACTTCTCAGAAAATTTATAAACAATATAGATAGTGTTTTATATCCGTAAATATTTCAACAATTAACTCTAACTTCAGATTTTAATATGTCCTCTTCACATAACAGACCAACCATAAAACGATACATTAACAAAGTAATAATAAAAAACTAGCAATCAACTTATTATTTTAATTAAAAAATTGTGTCAGTTTGTTTTACAGTTTTAAAGATAACAAGAATAAGACTCACCTTTACTTACCTTTGTCACTTGAATTATATACGATAAATTTTCATGGTGTAATTCTTGCAAGATTCAGTAGATAGAAAAGTTCCTTCATTTAATATTATGGAAGTTTAAAATGAAAATATTAATATTTCTAAAAAAACACACTAAGACACTTTTAGTTTTATCATCAATAGCGATGATTTCATTTAATAGTTTTGCTAGCTATACACAAGTATCAGCATTAATTACAGAAAACAATGAATGTGGAAATAATGGCTACTTTGACGATCCTAACCCTGACTATAATGGTTTTAGTAGCTGTCGAATATCTGTTGACAATGGAATAGATACAGCTTACTTATCTGACATAATAGCAAAATTTAATACTGAACCAGATGATGGCGAATATTTCGAAGTAAGCACACAGTATGAAGATGATGTTGTAGAAGGAGATTGGAATCCATCAAACTTTGGCACAACAGACAATACAGGGACATGGATATATAATAACAATGTACATACATATCCAGATATCCGTTTTTGGGTGGCTAAATCAAGTAATGCTTTCCGCTTACATTGGTTGATAGAAGAAGAAGACGGTATTGATGATGCATGTATTGGTGGGAATGAATCTGATAATATGATTAATATTAATTATGCTTGTATGAGCTTAGCCATATCCGTTACCAATGGCCAATGGGTTTCACCTAATAATAGCTTATCTCACATCACATTTTTTGGTGGTTTATGTACAGGTCCTGAGTGTGATGACCCTGTAACTCCAGTTCCAGAGCCTTTGAGTATTGTCATATTTTCTTTAGGTCTTTTAGGTTTAGGTGTTGGCCGTAAGCGAAGTATTAACATTAAAAAATAAAATAAATTTAGTTATAAACTAAACCAATTAAAATAATTTGCCGATATTGCCTATCCAACAACATACATTGATGCGTTTTATCGGCATTTTGCTATTCATAAACAGTACGGTGAAAAGTAAACGGTCTAACTAATTGCAAAAAAGTTATGCTGTTGCCATTTTATCTGTTTCTTTTCCATACGTGCGACTTCGGCCTCTGGTGGCCCATGAGACAGCCATTCCAACATTTTATCAACTTTACTTTCTTCACCACACATTAAAACTTCTACATCCCCATCATCTAAATTTTTTGCATAACCACTTAAACCATGATCTATAGCGATTTGTTGACTAGACGCGCGAAAATAAACCCCTTGGACTTTTCCGCTAACATGGGCGATATAACTTACATTCATATTTGTAGCTCCTGACTTTAAAGCGAAATAACTCAATTTGAAGATTGCACACGAGCTTTGCATTGACTACACTCTGCGCAATTTCATTTACCTATTCATTAAGTATAGTCACATGTCAGCAAGAATTTATTTAAAAGTAAGCCGAGAGAAGTCTTTATTGCGAAAACATCCTTGGATATTTTCTCAAGCCATCAATAAAATCAAGGGAAAGCCGATGTTAGGCGATACCGTAGATATTTATGATCACAAGGAAAAATGGATTGCTCGGGGCGCTTACTCTCCAGAATCACAAATTCGAATTAGGGTTTGGAGCTTCAATGAAAATGAAGAAATTGACAGTGAATTTTTTCGTAAGAAATTGTTAAGTGCTCAATCAAGGCGTGAATGGTTTATTGAACAAGGTGGGTTAACGGGTTACCGCTTAATTGCAGGTGAGTCTGATGGTTTGCCAGGTATTACCATTGATAAATACGACAACTTAATCGTTTGCCAATTATTAAGTGCTGGTGCTGACTTTCAACGTTATACCTTAGTTGAAGTGCTTAAAGAGCTTTATCCTGATTGCAGCATCTATGAACGTTCCGATGTTGATGTTCGCAAGAAAGAAGGCTTAGAGCCTATTACAGGTTGGTTAACAAAGCCTTTAGAGTCAACAGCATGTGTCATTAAAGAGCATGGTTTGTCAATTAATGTTGATATTGCTAAAGGTCATAAAACAGGCTTCTATTTAGATCAACGTGATTCACGTGTCACAGCCGGCCGATATGCTAAGAACAAATCAGTACTAAATTGTTTTTCTTATACGGGTACTTTCGCATTACACTGTGCGGCAAATGACGCTAAAGAAGTGATCAATGTTGATGTTTCTCAACCTGCTCTCGATTTAGCGAAAGAAAACATTGCACTTAATAACCTGCAAGACAAAAACGTTTCTTATGTTAAAGCAGATGTGTTTAAATTACTCAGACAATACCGAGAAGAAAAACGTCAATTTGATATGATTATTCTAGATCCGCCGAAGTTTGTTGAATCAAAAGCGCAATTAACGGGGGCCTGTCGTGGTTATAAAGACATCAACATGCTTGCCATGCAATTACTTAAGCCAAACGGCATATTATTGACCTTTTCTTGTTCTGGTTTGATGGAAGCGAGTCTGTTTCAGAAAGTTGTTGCTGATGCCGCTTTAGATGCTCGTCGCGAAGTTCACTTTGTCGAGCGCTTACAGCAAGCAGGTGACCACCCTATTTCTAGTAATTATCCTGAAGGTTATTACTTGAAAGGATTAGTTTGTCAGGTGAGTTAATTTCAATTCGAATTAAACTGTATTTGATAGATATTAAAAACGAGCTTTATAGCTCGTTTTTTTGTTTATTAATGTCAGGGTTTATTTAGTCTATTTCAGCAATATTTATTCCAACTAAATAACACTCATTGGCTTCTTCTGTTACTCGTACTATTTTTCCTGATACATCAAGCGGCTGAACATTATTGCTTGCAGATCGTAAACTCACTTTAACATTGGTATTAAGTTCTATTGGATGTGTCATTTCTATCGCCATGCCAGTAGCACTTAAATCACGACAAGTCGCTAATATTTGACTGTTCGCTTCATCATCGATAATGGTTACCGTAACATCACTATTCAACATCATCCGATAGAAATCTCGTTTATCATCAAAGTTAACCATTACTACTCCATATTGTTATTTAAATTTTTAACTGACTCTTTTATACCCATTGCAGACTTTACTGTCAAATTTTCGAATTTAAAATGTTGATAAAATCAGCTTAATTCGCTGAAATTGCTTTTAAATGATTTAAAATTCGCTTTGCAGATACCGGATATGCCGTTTTCAAGTTTTGTGCAAATACAGACACACGAAACTCTTCCATCATCCAGCGCACTGCTAAAATTTCATCATCGAGAGGTTTTCCTTGGCTTTGTTTAGCGAGTAACGCAAGGTAAACATTGTTCACTTTGGCAATATCTAACATTTTCAATCGATCTTGATTTGGGTCAACAGGAAGCTTGTCCATCCGTCTTAACATTGCTTGTAAGTAACGAGCAATATCTTCTAATCGGTGATGTCCTGAAGCAGTCACAAAACCTTTAAAAACGAGTAAACCAAGTTGTTCTTTAATGTCAGCTTGCGCTTGAATAACATCTAAAGACATTCGGCCTTTTAATTTTTTGCCTATTTCATGAGTTAACGTTAATACTTTTTCTACTTTTAAAGTCGAGGTGAGCACGCAGTCAGCAAGCTCAGCGCGCACATGATCTTTTGCTTTTTCGAAATCACTTTGGGTACGAGGTATTTCTCCATGTTCTTTTACCAAGTGCTGACATGCCGCCACGATACAATCATCCAATAAGTCAGGTATCGAACCAAAAGGATTAAAATATAAACTTAACTTCGCTTTATTCGGCAGCTTTTGTTGTAAATATTTAACCGGTGAAGGTATGTTTAATAAAATTAAACGGCTAACACCATTGATCATAGCTTGTTCAGCAAGGCTCTCTTGTTCGAATAATTCGATAGCAACTGTTTTGTTTTTATCAACTAAAGCGGGGAAAGCTTTGATAGTAATATTGGCAATGTTTTTCTCATAGCCTTTGGGAATATCATTGAAGTCCCATTCGGTAATTTTTTCGCGTTCGATCCCTTTGTCAGCAACTTTTTTAATTGATGCTTTAACTTTACCTTGTAAGGACGCTTTCAAACTATCAAGATTTCGCCCCTGATTGATCAGTTTCCCTTTTTCATCAATCACTTTAAAATTCATGTTTAGGTGAATAGGTAATTCAATATCTTGCCAAATATCTTCAGGTAAACGTACACCTGTCATTCTCAATAGATGCTTTTCAATCGCATCAACTATTTTACCGTTAAACTCAGTAATGGCCGATAAACAGGCTTCTGCATAATTAGGCGCAGGGACAAAATTACGGCGTAATGATTTAGGTAAGCCTTTAATCAAAGCAATAATAAGCTCTAAGCGAAGTGCTGGAATTAACCAGTCAAAATTACTATTTTCAACCTGATTCAGAATCCCTACGGGAATATGTAAACTAATGCCGTCGTCAATATCACCGGGGGTAAAGTGATAACTCAGGGGTAAGGTTAAATTACCCTGCTGCCAAACATCTGGATAATCATTAGCAGATAACACCTTAGACGATTCATTTAATAGAAACGATTCTGTGAAATTTAGTAATTGCGCATTTTTTTGTTTAGATTTTTTCCACCATGAGAGGAAACTACGCTGACAAACTATGGTTTCTGGTAGCTTTTCATCATAGAACTCAACTAACCGTTCTTCATCAACCAAGAAATCTTTACGACGTGCTTTTTGCTCTAGTTTTTCAATGCTGGCAACTAATTTATGGTTTTGTTGATAGAAACTTTCGTTAATTGAACTGTCGCCATTAACTAATGCTTCACGAATAAATATCTCTCGACAAGTCTGAGGTTCAATGCGATTAAAGTTAACTTTTCGTTTTGATACTATAGTTAAACCGTATAAAATAACGGTCTCAAACGCCATTACTGCACCTTGTTTTTTCTCCCAGTGCGGCTCACTATAATTTCGTTTAATGAGGTGTTCAGCTAACGGTTCTATCCACTGCGGGTCTATCTTGGCAACCATGCGTGCAAATAAACGACTCGTTTCTACCAATTCCGTTGCCATTATCCACTTGGGTGACTTCTTAGCGACACCAGAACCTGGGAAAATAAAGAAACGGCTATTACGCGCACCTTTATATTCTCTATTTTCGTCTAGTTGACCTAAGTGACTGAGTAAGCCCGATAAAATGGCTTGATGTATAATATCGTTATTATTATTCTCTGCGGGCTCTTTGTCTTTGTTCGACTCAACATTACTGATATCAAAAGATTTCGGAGTGTATTCAACACGGCTCATTGGGATATTTAAATCACGTAATGAATGTTTTAACTGACTAAAAATGTCTTGCCACTCACGAATACGCATATAAGCCAAAAACTCTTTCTTACACATATTTCGAAATTGATTATTGGTCAGGGCCTTTTGTTGCTGTTCAATGTAATGCCATAAATTAAGCAAACTGATAAAGTCAGACTCTTTATCTTTAAAACGATTATGCTTTTCATCGGCTGCTTGTTGTTTTTCATGTGGACGTTCACGGGGATCTTGAATACTTACCGCACTCACAATAATAAATATTTGCTCAATACAGCCCAAATCAATTGCAGATAAAATCATTTTTGATAAACGTGGGTCTGTCGGGAATTTTGCTAACATTCTTCCCGCTTTAGTTAAGACCACTTTACTTTGATTTTTTTCTATTGCGGCTAATTCTTCAAGCAGAGAAATACCGTCATTTATATTACGACTGTCTGGTGGCTGAACAAACGGAAAGTCGCTTATTTCACCTAAATCAAGCGCTAGCATTTGTAATATTACGGTGGCTAAATTGGTCCGTAATATTTCTGGGTCAGTAAACTCAGGACGACTAAGAAAATCATCTTCGCTGTATAAACGTAAACAAACACCTGCAGAAACTCGACCACAACGCCCTGCTCTTTGATTCGCACTGGCTTGTGATATAGCTTCGATTGGAAGTCGCTGTACTTTAGTTCGATAACTATATCGAGAAATACGAGCGGTACCGGGA
>Ga0209291_1002290_pt1 | contig 15669 bp, 9 predicted proteins | sample GOMGulsemesocosm_FD_184633 | JGI IMG/M metagenome (GOLD analysis project Ga0209291, IMG submission 184633) | Methane-oxidizing microbial communities from mesocosms in the Gulf of Mexico - GOM9B Gulf of Mexico (SPAdes) (version 2) | ecosystem: Environmental > Aquatic > Marine > Cold seeps | place...
GCATGGGCATGATGAAGAGGTGAAGTTAACCCAAAAGCAGATTGATATCCTTGATATTAAAATAGGAACGCTGAGGGAACAAAATATGGGTGGCTATATTGAAGTGAATGGTAAATTGGGAGTACCTCCACAAAATGAAGCTGTAGTAACCAGTATTTTGGGAGCAAATATTAATAAAATTAAAGCTATAGAAGGTGATAAAGTTAAAAAAGGGCAAGTTTTAGCTTATATCAGTCACCCGTCTATAATCACCATGCAAACAGATTATTTACAGACCTATAACAAGCTTACTTTCTTGGAGCAAGATTACAATCGCCAAAAGAAATTATATGAAGCTAATGTAGGTTCTGGTCGTGATTATCAACTAGTACAATCGGCATATTCAAGTGCAAAAGGCTTGGCTAAAGGATTAGAAAGTCAGTTGTCCTTATTAGGTATTTCTGCTAAGAGTGTACGTAATGGTACTATTTCTCAAGTAGCACCTGTTCGAAGTCCAATAAATGGTTTTATTGAAAAAGTTGAAATTAAATCAGGACAGTATGTGCAACCACAAACTCCTTTATTTGAAGTGGTTAATACAGATCATATTCATGCCGATTTAATGGTGTTTGAAAAGGATATCAGCAAAGTAGAAAATGGGCAAACGGTACAATTTACCATCGAATCTATAGGTAGTAAAGAATTAACTGCTAAAATTTACTCCGTAGGAAAGTCGTTTGAAGAAGGGCCAAAAGCATTACATGTGCATGCAGAAATAGAGAATAAGGATAAGAATCTCATTCCTGGAATGTATGTAAATGCACGTATTATAACTAAGAATACATTAGTACAAGCCCTCCCGGAAGACGCTATATTTCAGGAAGGTGAACAGTACTTTGTATTTACTGCTGAGAAAGAAGCCGATGGATCTTGGGGATTTGCTCCTAAAGAAGTATTGGTAAAAAACACGAGTAATGGTTTTACAGCATTCGATTTTGTAGCGCCAATAGAAAAAGGAGCTTTAGTTGCTCAAAGTGGTGCTTATTATTTAATGGCGGAATTGAAAAAGAGTGAGGCAGAACATACACATTAAACTTTTTTAGAAAAGGAAAGCTTCATCTCTTTAATTCTTAAATTTAAAGTGGTGAAGCTTTCTTATTTCGTATCTTTTCCATAAAACTAGTTTGACAAGAAGATAGAAATATGTCAGAAAAACATTCAGATAAAGCTGGTCACAACCATAAGCATGGAGGTGTTTTTGGTGAAAAAACCGAACTCTATTTTGCTATTTTAAGTGGTGTTTTCTTTTTTTTAGGATTAACTATAAAAAAAGGTACAAATCTTCCAGATTACTATTCATTAATCAGTTTTATTATCGTTTTTATTTTTGGGGGCTGGTTTACGACATTAGAAGCCATTGATAAAATCAAAAAAGGAAAGTTTGAAATTGATTTTTTAATGCTTGCTGCAGCTGCTGGCGCTGCATATATTGGCAGGTGGGAAGAAGGTGCGTTATTGTTATTTCTATTCAGTTTAGGGCATGCCTTGGAAAGTTACGCCATGAATAAGGCTAAAAAATCTATTGAAGCTTTGGGGGAATTGTCGCCAAAAAATGCTTTGGTAAAAAGAGAAGATTCAGTTCTTGAAATTCCAATTGAAGACTTACAACTAAAAGACATTATTGTTATAAGACCCAATACTAAAATTGCAGCTGATGGTGTCATAATTAAAGGAAACAGTAGTGTTAATCAAGCGTCCATTACAGGTGAGAGTATGCCTGTAGATAAAGCGGCGATTGTTGATTTTACTAAGCTTCCGTCATTTAATGATATAGACAAAAGCAATGTTGTTTTTACAGGAACTATTAATGGAGATAATGCTTTGGAAGTTCAAGTATTAAAAATAAGTAAAGACAGTACTGTATCTCGTTTGATAAAAATGGTGAGTGAAGCGGAAACTCAAAAATCACCCACACAACTACGAACCAAGAAGTTCGAAAAATGGTTTGTACCAACAGTAATTGTGTTAGTAATCTCTTTATGTTTTGCTTTTTTAGTGATAGAAGAAACTTTCAATGAAAGTTTATACCGTGCCATTACAGTATTAGTGGCTGCAAGCCCTTGTGCGTTGGCAATTTCTACACCAAGTGCAGTTTTGAGTGGGTATTGCTCGAGCGGCAAATGGAGGTGTGCTCATAAAAGGAGGAAGAGCCTTGGAGGATTTAGGTAGTTTAACTACCATTGCATTTGATAAAACAGGAACGCTTACTGAAGGGAAGCCGAAACTAACTAATGTCATACCAGTAAACGGGTTTGATAAAACAAAATTCTTAAACCTAGTATTAGAAGTTGAAACGCTGAGTAATCATCCTTTAGCAAAAGCGATTGCTAATGATATTAAGTCACAATTTTCGTTGAAAGTAAAAAATGAAGCAGCTGAAATTAAAGCAATTCAAGGAAAAGGAATTTCAGCGCAATACAATGGAAGAGAAGTGTTTATTGGTAATGAAATATTAATGATTGATCATCGTATTACTATTTCGGATAAAATTAAAACTCAAATGAATGAGTTGCTAACTAGTGGTCATACAGTTATGTTAGTGGCTTATAAAAATGAGTTGGTAGGTTTAATTAGTGTAATGGATGTACCAAGAGAAAGTGCTAAAAGCACGCTTAAAATCCTGAAAAGCATTGGTATAAAAAAAATGATTATGCTTACTGGAGATTATCAAAATGTCGGTGATTCAATAGCAAAACAGATTGGTTTAACTGAAGCTAAAGGGGATCTGTTACCAGAAGATAAAGTAGCTGCAATTCTAGAATTAAAAAAGCGATACACTAAAATTGCAATGGTAGGTGATGGTGTAAATGATGCGCCTGCAATGGCAAATAGTACTGTAGGTATTGCTATGGGAGCTGCAGGAAGTGATGTAGCACTCGAAACTGCGGATGTAGCTTTAATGTCTGATAAAATTGAAAACTTACCTTTTGTAATCGGATTGAGTAGAAAATCGAAGATGATAATTAAACAAAATCTTTGGATAAGTTTGGGGATTGTAGCGGTATTAATTCCCGCAACTATTTTAGGTTATGCAACGATTGGTCCAGCTGTTATTATCCATGAAGGCTCAACATTATTAGTTGTTTTAAATGCGCTGCGTTTACTACGCTACAAGAATAAGGTCATTTAAAAGTTGAGTTTTTATAGTATAGACAAAAACTATAATACAGTGTTATTGTGTTTTATATCAGGTTGTTACGTAGTTTGTTTAAAGTCTTGCTTTAGGCTAGGGAATAGTATTTTAATACTCACACGAATTGGTTTTAGTATTCCATGAATTAAATTAAAGCGTGATAAAGTCGCTATTAAATATAGCATAATGTACCCATATGAAAATATAGATTTTAGAAAGAAACTATTGGCTTCTTGTTCATTCCAAGCAAAAGCAACGTATAAGTAACTACTCATAAATATAGATAACAAGCAAATAATTAAGTATATTTTAATTTTATCATTATCAATACGAATACCCTTATTGTAATAATTAGAGCTGTTAATGGTATTGTTTTTCATGATAAACCATATATGAACTGTAGCTAGAAAGAATAAAGTAGTAAGCCCTTCAAAATTAGATACCGTTTTGTTTATCAACCAAAAATCATAAAAACCATGCGATAACATTGCTAACAGGTAAAAGCCTATAAATATTAGTACTGGAGGTAATTTTATTTTATTAAATTTAATTAAAAACAATCCATAGCCAATCACTGAACTAAAAGTCATATGAGCCACAGTAGCGTATAAAGCACGAGCATTAATAATAGCTAGTCCATAATTATTTAAATACATGGCATTCTCTACAAAAGCAAATCCTAAAGCAGATGCTGAGGCGTAAAATATATAATCATACGGTTCATTAATAGCTTTAGTAAATTTTAATAGAATCAAAAAAGGAATGAACTTGATAGTCTCTTCGATAAACCCGATACCAAATACGCTGTAAATAAAGCTATAGGCTGGTAATTCAGAATCAGTAAAACCTAATTGATGTATGACACTGTATGGTATTTCAGAAAAACAAGTAACAACAATTGAAAGCAATAGAATGAGTATGATGTACCTTTTTTTCTCTTTTTCGAAAACATCTAATTTAATGATGTATAAAAGCCAAATTAAGCTAATACAGAAAGAGACACCAATAGAAAAGAACAGTTTGTGTTCTTGCAACTGATTGTCCGATAGATGGAATATATCTTCAATAGCTGTAGTATTAATAACCAATAGCGGAATACCAATTAAAACAACTATCAACAACAACGATTTAAAGCGTTTTAAGTTGAAGAAACTAATTTTATTAGCACTGACTGAAAAATCTGCGAACTGCTGTAATATCCACTTAAAAATGAGTATCACACCAATAACATCTAACAATAAAAAGATTACGTTTTGTTGCATCTTGTAAAAATAAGATAATTACCATGGCTACCAATTAAATTTCAATCCCTTGGAAAGTCTTTTATAATAAGCTGCTTTTTTTGTTCGATATACTTATTTAATAAGGTAGGATAGTTGGTAAATATATATTTATCAAACACTTTTATTTAGCTTATCTTCGTGAAACTAACAAATCAATCTAACCACACAATGAAAAAAATAGTAGTCTTAATCGTTATTTTAATCTCTACGGCTGCCTTGGCACAAAGCCCATTATGGATGAGGTATCCAAGCATTTCTCCAAATGGTAATACACTTGCCTTTAATTACAAGGGAGATATTTATTTAGTAGCTACTAAAGGAGGAGAAGCCAGAGCTATAACAACACATAAAGATCATGATTTCATGCCTATATGGTCTAAAGATGGTACTAAAATTGCTTTTGCATCTAACAGATATGGTAATTTTGATGTGTTTGAAATGCCATCTAATGGAGGAATTGCTAAAAGACTAACCTTTCATTCTTCTAGTGATTATCCACATTCTTTTGATAAAAAGGGAAATATTTTATTTAGCTCTAGTAGACTAGATACTCATACTAATAGTCAATATCCGTCGCGTGTTTTACCTGAATTATATTCGGTAAATGAGTCAGGTAATTTGAATCAAATTTTAACTACTCCTGCGCAAGATGCAGTTTGGAATAAGGATAACTCGAAGCTTATTTATCATGATAGGAAGGGATATGAAAATGAATGGAGAAAGCACCATACATCTTCTGTAGCCAGAGATATTTGGATGTATGATTCAGCTACTAAAAATCATACGCAGTTAACTACTTTTAATGGAGAAGACAGAAACCCAGTTTGGAGTAAAGATGAGCAATCGTTTTATTATTTATCTGAAAAATCTGGAACTTTTAATGTTTGGAAACAAGACATTAACACTAATAATAAGACTCAAATAACACATTTTGATAAGCACCCAGTACGTTTTTTATCCATTTCTAATTCTGGGTTGTTATCTTTTGGTTTTGATGGGGAACTGTATACTATGCAAGAAGGAGCTCAAGCAGCTAAAGTAAGCATCCATATTAACAATGATGATAATTATAACACAACTGAATTAATTGATGTAAAAGGACAAGTTTCTGAAGTGGTTTATTCTCCTAATGGTAAGGAGATTGCATTTGTTGCTAGAGGAGAAGTGTTTGTTTCTGCCTTGGATTATAGCAAATCAAAACGTATTACGAATACTTCTGAAGAGGAAAGAGACATTAGTTTTAGTCCTGATGGAAAATCAATTTTATTTGCTGGTGAACGTGGAGAAAGCTGGAATATTTACCAGGTTTCATTGGATAGGAAAGAAGAAAAGCTCTTTTATAGTTCAACTGTTTTGAAAGAAGAGACACTTGTTAAAACGGATAAAGAAACTTTTCAACCACATTATTCTCCTGATGGAAAAGAAATTGCTTATTTAGAAGAACGTGTTGTTTTAAAAGTGATGAATATTGCTTCTAAAAATACAAGAACCTTATTGGAAAAGAAATACAATTATTCTTATTCTGACGGAGATCAATCTTATGAATGGTCACCAGATAGCAAATGGTTATTGGTAAGTTATTTACCCTTTGACAGATGGAATGATGATATTGGTTTAATAGCTGCTGATGGAACTAAAATAATCAACTTAACAGAATCGGGTTATGGGTGTTATAACGCAAAATGGGCTATGGGTGGTGAAGCCATTGTTTGGTCATCAGGTCGTAACGGGATGCGTACTCACGGTAGTTGGGGGAATCAATCCGATAGTTATGCGATGTTTTTAACACAGAAAGCATTTGATAAATTTAACCTAACGGAAGCAGAACTAAAAGAATTTAAAGAAGCTGAAAAAGAGGATAAAAAAGATAGCCAGGATGAGGATTCTAAAGATAAAAAGAAGAATAAAGACGCTGATAAAGATAAAAAGGATGAAACTGTAGAGCCGCTTGTTTTTGATTTGGAAAATAGTAAGGATAGAGTTAGAAGACTAACCATCCATTCATCAAGTTTAAGTGATGCTTTATTAACGAAAGACGGATCAAAATTATATTACTTAACAAAAGTAGAAAAGGGTTTTGACCTTTGGGTAAGAGATTTTAAGAAAAATGAAACGAAGTTGCTATCTAAATTAGGAACAGGAAACGGATACTTACAATTTGACAAGGAGGAAAAAAACATCATTGTACTATCTAGAAAGAAAATTCAGAAAGTAAACTTAGATAATGGTAAAGCTAAACCGGTAAACTACTCAGCTAGAATGGAGTGGAATCAACAAAAAGAATTTGAGTTTATTTTCAACCACGCTTGGAGGCAAACACTTAAAAAGTTTTATGTGGCAGACATGCATGGGGTAGATTGGAGCTTTTATAAGCAAGAATATGCTAAGTTTTTACCTTATATTAATAATGGAAATGACTTCGCTGAAATGTTAAGTGAATTATTAGGGGAGTTGAACGCTTCTCATACTGGATCAGGATATCGTTTTAATAAAAAAGGAGGAGACCAAACAGCTTCTTTAGCCTTTTATCCTGATTATAGTTATAAAGGTGTTGGTGTAAAGGTTTCAGAAGTTATTCAAAAGAGCCCGTTATTAATCAATGATTCTAAAGCTAGCGCAGGGATGATTATTAAAGCAATTAACGGAAATGAAGTTAAAAACCTATCTAGTTATTATGCTTTAATGAAGAATTTGGTAGGTGAAAACGTATTGTTAACCTATCTATCTGAAAATGGTAAAGAAATTAAACAGGTATTTAAACCTATTTCTCAAAGAAAATTGTCCAATTTAAAATATGAGCGATTTGTAAAAAATAACGCTGCAATGGTAGACAAACTATCGGGTGGTAAAATTGGTTATGTTCATGTTAGAGGAATGAATGATGAAAGTTTCAGAAAGGTATATTCTCAAGCACTAGGAAAATATGCCGATAGAGATGCATTATTAGTTGATACACGGTTTAATGGTGGGGGATGGTTGCATGATGATTTAGCAACTTTCTTAAACGGGAAGTTATATGCTTCATTTGTACCAAGAGGTCAAAAAATAGGAAATGAACCTTTAGAAAAATGGTATAGAGATTCTGCAGTGTTAATTGGTGAAGGAAATTATTCTGATGCGCACGGATTCCCTTTTGCTTATAGGGCTTTAAATATAGGAAAGACAATTGGTATGCCTGTTCCAGGAACTATGACAGCAGTTTGGTGGGAAACACAAATAAATAATAATATTTATTTTGGTATACCACAAGTAGGAGTAATGGGAACCGATAATAAATTACAAGAGAACAATCAGTTTGAACCTGACGTTAAAGTAAAAAATGACTATAAATCTGTTTCAGAAGGAAAAGACAAACAAATAGAAGCGGCTGTGAAGTTGTTATTGAAAAAATAAGCAGTAAAAAGACAACCAATTTTAAAAAAGCCTCAAGTATTTACTTAAGGTTTTTTTTGTATACAATTTGAATTATATATACCAATTTAATTGTTGAAATACGATGTTCCAATTGTTAGGAAAATCGGTTGTAATCAATAGTTTTTTATCTGTAAACGGGTGAATGAATTCTAGTTGTTTGGCGTGTAAAAACAAATTTGAACAACCAAACTCAGTTTCAAACATCCTGTTGTGAAATCGGTCACCGTATTTTGGATCGCCTATTAATGGGTGTGAAATTTTATTTAAATGTATTCGTAATTGATGTAAACGTCCAGTTTTTGGCGTTAATTCTACCAAACTATATCTTGACATTGCATATGGATGCACAGGAATATCTAATTCAGCAGTTTTAAGTTGTTTAAAGTAGGTGAGTGCCTCTTTATGTACATTAGCATCTCTCCCTTTAACAGGAGTATCTATTTTACCTGATTCGGGAATATGACCACGAACTATTCCAAAATATTTTTTTTGAATTTGATTGGTTACAAAGAGTTTTTGAAAAGGCGCAACAAATTCCTTCTTCTTGGCAAATAATATAATACCTGACGTTTTCCGGTCCAAACGATGAATAGGATAGAAGGGAAGCTGATATTCATCAAATAATAGCTGTACCAATGATTTCTCTTCTATTTGGTTTCTAGCCATACTAGAATGATGTACCAAAACATTGTTGGGTTTGTGTACGGCAAGAATATATTCATCTTCAAAACAGATAGCTATCATTTTAAGAAAATCGTTTTAATACATAATAAATGAATACTGATAAACATCCGCAGAGTGCAAAACCAATAAACATTGGTAGGGCAGTGGTGTTTACAAAACTTCCAATATAAGTTCCTAGAGGCACCGAAAACAGCGTAGCAATAAATCCAGTTATAGCAGCACCAATACCTGCAATATGCCCTATAGGTTGCATCATTAAGGCACGAAGATTACCAAAAATAAATCCGATGAAAAAAAATTGCATTCCGAAAAAGAGGAGCAGTATTTCAATAGATGGGTTTGTTGTATTATAAAATAGGATTACATACAATACAGAAACCACTGCAAAGCCTAATAAAGCCCATTTTAATATATGCTCCATACCGTATTTCATGACAATTTTCCCATTTAAAAAAGTAGCTCCACCAACTGTTAACGCTAAAGAAGCAAATATATACGGAAACTCATCCACTAAACCATATTGTAATTGAAACACCTGTTGAGAAGCACTTAAATACACCATAAATGATCCGGTTATTAAGGCAGAAATGGCGGTGCAAGCAACAGTTTTTTTATAACTAAAAACTTCTTTAATTCCATTACTAAAAACTTTGAGGGTAAAAGGAATTCTATTTGCTTTAGCTAAAGTTTCAGGCTGACGCATAGCAAACCATAAACCTATGATAACGACAAAAAGGAGTTGCACATAAAAAATTGCTTGCCAAGAGTAATAATCAAGTATAAACTTCCCTAAAGCAGGTGCTATGGTAGGAACTATAATGAATATCACGGTTACAAAAGACATTATTTTAGCCATATAATCACCTTCATAACTGTCTCGAATTATTGATATACTAATAGTTCTAGGGGCAGATAATGCAATTCCTTGCAAAATTCTTCCAGCAATCATAATTGTTAGTGATTCTGAAAAAACACAAATAAAACTTGCAAAAACAAACAGTATAAAGCCTACATAAATCATTTTCTTTCGACCATAAGTATCTGATAATGGTCCAAAAAACAATTGACCAATTCCCAATCCTAAAAATATCATAGTTACCAATAGCTGACCATCAGTAACTTTTTTAAAACCAACAGTTATCCCTATTTGATCTAATGCGGGTAATAATGCATCAATTGATAACGCTACCATAGCCATTAACGAGGCCATTAGAGCAATAAATTCTAATTGAGATTTTTCTTGTTGAATCATGCTACAAAAGTATGCTATAAAAAAATAGTAAAAGGGGGTGAATTACATATTTTGGTATAATTTAACATAACATTTATCATGTGTTAGCATTTATAAATAGGATAATTTTACAACGTATCGCATAAACAGATTTCAATATAATTAATATGAAAAAAGAAATATTAAATTATTTATTTATTAGTATCGGAAGTGTTTTTTTAGCATTCGGGGTCGTTGGTTTTTTGAGTCCTAATGACATAGCAACTGGTGGGACTGCAGGTTTAGCAATCATATTTCATACACTGTTTAATCTATCCATAGGTACATTATTTGCACTAATTAACATTCCATTATTAGCAGTAAGTATTAAGTATTTAGGGAAATATTTTGCTTTGAAAACTACTATTGCTATTATATTAATGGGTGGGTTTATAGATATTCTAGCCAAGGGTTTTGAATTGAATGCCTTAAGTAATGATCCTATTTTAGCAACACTATACGGTGGAGTATTGGTAGGGGCGGGCTTAGGATTTATATTCAAAGGAGGTGGTTCTGCAGGCGGAGGAACAATTATTGCCAGTATTATTACATCTAAATCAACCTTTAAAACAGGGACAGTAATGCTTGTTTTGGATGCTATTGTAATTATAGCAGCGGGATTTGTGTTCAATAGTGTTGAACTAGCGTTATGGAGTATGATTAGTATTTATACAGCAACAAAATTGATTGATTTGATATTAACTGGTCGTCCAAATGAAATAATTGTACATATTTCGTCAGATAAACCTCTAAGTGAACTAGGAGTGATTATTAATAATATGATGAACGTTTCTGGAACAATTGTTAAAGGAAACAGCTTAAGTTCTACCGAAAATAAGGATATCATATTTGTTGTAGTTCCTAAAAACAAATTAAACGTCCTAAAACATATCGTAAAAACTCATGATCAACAAGCTAAAATGATTGTTATGGAAGCTTCTGAATTGTTAGGGGTAAAATATAGCAGTAATTAAAACTTTTATATTCTAATTCAATTAGCATTTATTTCCAATTTCTCAATATATAAAGTGTAGTACTAAATATTCTATTTTACATAATATAAATTATAGTTCAAATGTATTATGATAGTTTATTAAGGCTGTTTAACCATTTTAAGCTATAATTGTCTATTATGTAAAATATCCCACAGTATATGTAGTTTCATTAATATCTGTAGTACTTGGGTGTTTATACATTCAAGATTTTGAGATTTCGTTTAATTTAAATATTCTGTACAATGGTTCAGTATTATAAAAGACACTATTACAAATGAAGCGATATAACTAAGTACTTTCATGTAGGGACTATTTATTCGGGACAAGCTTTACAATACCAACACCTTCTATAGCGGCATAAATAAAACCATCAAGTCCTTGTCTTACATTTCTAACACGTCCCATTCCTTCTATTAACTTTTCGCGTTTTAAAACTTTATTGTTCTTTAAAACTAGTCGTTCTATGTATTGAAATTTTAATGAACCAACTAATAGATTTCCTTTCCAATCTGGATATATTTCAGAAGTTATAAAAGTCATCCCACTAGGTGCAATTGATGGTACCCAATAAAATAATGGTTGTTCCAAACCTGGAAGTGCTGTGTGTTCTGTAAGCTTTGTGCCATTATAATTAATACCGTGACTGATTATTGGCCAACCAAAATTTTCACCTTTTTGTAAAATATTAATTTCATCACCTCCTTTTGGGCCATGTTCGTGTATCCATATTTTTCCAGTTTCTGGATGTTTAACCATGCCTTGCGGATTTCGATGGCCCAAGCTGAAAATAGCTGCTTTAGCATTTGGAGAGTCAACAAAAGGATTATCTTCTGGGATGCTACCATCTGGATTAAGTCTGTATATTTTTCCGTTATCACGAGTTATATCTTGTGGGTTAACATCTCGATTTCCACGATCCCCAACTGAGAAATATAAAAATCCATCGTTATCAAACTCAATACGAGAACCAAAATGTTGACCACGTTTAGAGTTTGGACTAGCTTTATATAAATGTTCAACATTAGTTAATTTATAACCGTTAAGTTTTGCTCTAATTAAAGCGGTATTTCCACCATCACCTTTTCCATCAGTAGATGCATATGTAATGTATAACCAACCATTTTTATTGTAATTTGGATGTAATTCAATATCTAATAATCCTCCTTGTCCTCGTAAATATACTTCTGGAAGTCCTTCAATTATTGTTTTTATACCATCTTTAGAATATATTAATTCGCCTGATTTTTCTGTAATTAATAGAGCTCCATCTGGAAGAAAAACAAATCCCCATGGAATATCTAATCCAGGCACAACAATTTCAGCCTTGTAGTTAATGGTAGTAGAAGCTTCAACTTCTACAGTTGATTTGTTTTTTTGAGCACAAGCTAAAAGTGAAATGAAGCTGATTAAGTATAAAAGTTTGAATTCTTTCATGCTATTAGTTTTTATAAATATAAAGTTATGTATATTTATTTAGAATGTATAATTAATATTTAATCCCGTGTATTAGTTTATAGGATTTCTATGATAAATGTAGCAAGGTGCCTTATCCCCTAAATCAGTAGTATTAATTACCTTTTATGCGTTGCCACAAGGTTTTCATCAGAAACTGAGCATCACGCCCAGTTTTGGGGACTTCTGTAGCGATTATTTGATCATTATGCACTTCTAAACGATAGGAAAATGTAAAAATAGGCGGTGCATCTTTTCTATGAATTAATCCAAATCGCAAGTCATTAAAATACCAATGCCCCTCTCTTTGTTCTATAATATACCAACCTTTACTGATGGTTACCAAACGGTTGACATTTGGAAACTCCAATAAGCCTTTGGATACATGTCGCTGCTTAGGATAGGTTTTAAAATGTATTGGCTGTATATCAAAAAAAGAATAGTCGGCAATTAAGTAATTATTTGGTGTGTCAATATTGGCATTCCACAATATCGTGTTTAATGGAGATGGACGTGTACTAATTTGAGTATACGCTATATGTTGATCTTGTAAGGCCTGTTTAAATCGCTTTTCTACTACAAGTTTAATGACCAATGTTACCAATAAATACGTTGTTGAAATTAACAGTCCTGCAGTATTTAAACGACGTCTGGTTTTAGATTGTCGTTTATAAAATAACACCATGACAGTAAGCACCAAAAAAGGTAATGTATAAAGTGGATCAATAACAAAAATTGAATTAAATGCCACACGTGTTTTTAATGGCCAGAATAATTGGGTTCCCCAAGAAGTAAATATATCTAAAAGTGGATGTGTAAACAATCCTAAAAAGAATAGCTTGGCCCAAGGTTTCCAGCCGAGATCAAATTTGCGTTCTAATTTGTTTACTAACCAGCCTAAAGCTGGAGCTAATAGGACACAAAAAACCAAGGAGTGACTAAAACCACGATGCCACTCTATTGCAGTAATGATATTTGTTAAAGAACCTACCCAAACATCTAAATCAGGGATAGTACCAGCAATAGACCCATAGAGCAACGCTTTGTTACCTACTTTTTTTCCTAAAACAGCTTCTCCAACTGCAGCTCCTAAAACAATTTGCGTTAATGAATCCAAATGAAATTATTTAAATACGAAAATAAGTATTTAAATGGTTATTTTATGAAAGTAATTTATTTCAATTCAACAAAATTACCTAAAAGCGTTTGTTAAAATAAGGATTTGAAACTAATTCTCTATTATATAAAATTGCCACTCATTTTCGATAGCTATCGGGACGTTCGATTGCTTTATAAAACCTAAATGTTATCACATTTTATTTTAAACACAATTAACCAATACATTAAAATATATCTTATCTTTAATTGGATGATTTTTGGAACTATTAAAAACTAATTAGTTAAACCAATTAATACTTAGGATGTATATGGCAAAAGCAAGCGGTAAACCTTATAAATTTGGTACGTTTTTAGGCGTTTATATTCCAAGTATATTGACTATTCTTGGTTTAATAATGTATTTACGGTTTGGTTGGGTTGTTGGAAATGTTGGTTATAGAAATACAATCATCATTGTTTTAATGGCTAGTTCTATCACGTTTATTACCGGCTTAAGTGCTTCGGCAATCGCAACCAATATAAAAGTAGGTATTGGAGGCGAATATTATATGATATCCAGAAGCCTTGGTCTTGAGCCCGGTGGAGCAATTGGGATTCCCTTATACTTATGTCGTACGCTAAGTGTTACCTTCTATTGTTATGGACTCTCAGAGGCCATATTAATTTTATGGCCGGAAAGTCAAGACCTTTTGCCTGATTATTCCTTACAAGGACTTACCATTATATTCATCGTTTTAGTTGCTATTCTATCTGGGAAAAGTGCCAAACTTGTATTAAAATCACAAATCCCTATATTGATCATTGTAGGGGTTTCTATCCTTGCATTGATTATTGGCGTACTTACAAAAGACCTCCACGCTCCTACTACGATAGCCTCTTATAGTACTGCACCGGAAGGGTTTTGGTATGTGTTTGCAGTTTTCTTTCCTGCTGTTACAGGATTTACCGCTGGAATAGGTTTAAGCGGGGATTTAAAAGATCCTCAAAAATCAATTCCAAAAGGTACCCTTGCAGCTGTAATTTCGGGAACAGTAATTTATCTTATTATTCCACTACTCTTTGCAATTACTGGTGCGCTTACTTTAGAGCAAATGGCAGATCCCGATGCAGGGGTTACCGTCTGGACGCGACTGGCCGTTTTCGGGCCTTGGATTATTTATCCTGCATTATGGGGAGCTGTGCTTTCTTCTGCCTTCGGTAGTATTTTAGGGGGACCTAGAATACTTCAAGCTTTATCGATGGATGGATTAGCTCCAAAATTCTTATCTAAGCTTTCTTCATCTGGGCAACCCACTATTGCTACTTGGATTAGTGGGGCCATTGCGATAGGGGCTGTTTTTCTTGGCGGATTAAATACAATTGCTCAATATGTTTCTGTACTGTTTTTAACGCTCTATGTGGCTGTTAATGTGAGCGCAGCTGTTGAGCAACTTATCAAAGAACCTTCTTATCGCCCAAAAATACACGTACCTTGGTTTGTATCACTTCTTGGCGCAGCCGCAGCAATGGTGGTTATGTGGTTGATCAATCCTTGGGCTTTCTTTTTTGCTTTGGGTCTTGAGTCAGTGATTCTATTTTATTTATTTAGTAAAAAACTGGAACAGCAATGGGGTGATGCATCTACTGGAATGTGGATGCATTTGAGTCGGTTTGCGTTACTGCGGTTGAATACTAAAAAAGTTCATACAAGAAATTGGCGTCCCATTATAATTTTATTTGTTCATGAATTAAAAAATCATATGCAATTAGTTAAATTCACTGAGATGCTAGGGCAAAACAGCGGGCTATTAACTATCTCTAAACTTGTTACTTTTGAAGATACCTCTGAATTAGCTAGGCGCGATAAAATCGCATTTGAAATGCAAAAAGATCTTGCCGCTGAAGGCTTACAAGCTTTAACTGAAGTTAATGTGGTAAGTGATTTAAAGTACGGTATGTATCAGGTGGCCGCCTCACATGGTACGGCGGGTGTAAAAACAAACACTGTAGTTTTTGGATGGTCAAGTACCAAAGAGGGTAAAATACAAGAGTTACAAGTTATTCATGATCTTTCCAAATCTAGGAAGAATATTTTGATGGTCCATTGCAATAAACCCTTTACTACCAAGGTAAATAAACGAATTGATATTTGGTGGCGAGGAGAAAATAGAAACGGAGACCTAATGCTGCTTCTCTCCTATTTAATACGACTAAATAGAAAATGGAAGAAGGCGGTAATCAACATATTTTCTATTGTTAATTCTGAAGCTGAAAAAAATGAAAGGGAACGTCATATACAGT
>Ga0209291_1002293_pt1 | contig 15659 bp, 18 predicted proteins | sample GOMGulsemesocosm_FD_184633 | JGI IMG/M metagenome (GOLD analysis project Ga0209291, IMG submission 184633) | Methane-oxidizing microbial communities from mesocosms in the Gulf of Mexico - GOM9B Gulf of Mexico (SPAdes) (version 2) | ecosystem: Environmental > Aquatic > Marine > Cold seeps...
GAAGGTAATATTCGCTAACTCTATTACTTTGACACCTGGCACCATTGCCGTAGACCTGATGGATGATGAGATTTTAGTGCACGCTTTAGACAATCAAAATATAGAGTCCGAAGGTATGCTGCAAATGGACCGTTTGGTTAGTGCTTTGGAGGACCAATGATAATAGCCGCGACATTAGCCATATTTGCTGCAATGGCACTCGCACTAACACGAGCCGTGTTAGGCCCTAGCCTCTATGACCGAATATTGGCAGTGAATATGTTTGGTACTAAAACCGTACTATTGATTGCGCTGTTAGGTTTTTTAATGGGAAGACCTGAGTTTTTAGATATAGCCATTGTCTACGCTCTGATTAACTTTATCAGTGTAATAGGGGTATTGCGTTACTCAGGTTCCAATGCGTTTAAACATGACAACAAAGCGGATGAGACGATCGAAAAAAGCGCCTCAAGGAGTGATAAATGGACACCTTGATGAGTTTCTTCAGTGGATTGTGCTTGTTGGTAGGCGCGCTGATTTGTGTTTCGGGTGCTGTGGGCGTGAATCGCTTTGATGATTTTTACACACGTATGCACGCCGCCAGTGTGACTGACACACTCGGTGCCGCGTTCATTTTGATAGGCCTGATGTTCATCAGTGATCAGTTTATTGTGATCGCTAAGCTGATGATTATTTTGTTATTGGGCTTAATTGTCGGGCCTACTACATCGCATGTGCTCGCTAAAGCGGCATTGAAAAACGGTTTAAAGCCGAACATACCTGAACAAAGTCGAGATGATATAAGCAAAAAATAGGGGATGGCCTCCTAAGGAGTAAGTTATCGAATTTCTAGTGAACATTGTTTTGCTAACATTTTTAATGATTGTTGCTATAGCGATAATACGCACGCGAGACTTATTCGCTGTGACTATGCTATTGAGTATCTACGGCCTATTGTCTGCTAGTTTTTTTGTCACTTTGGATGCGGTTGACGTGGCCTTCACAGAAGCCGCTGTCGGGGCGGGCATTTCTGGTTTACTGATGCTGGTGGCAATATCGATAACCGGGCGCAAAGAGCAAAGGGCAAAGCGTAAACCTTTTATCGCTTTACTGGTCGTATCGCTCACAGCCTTACTGTTGTTTTATGGTATTTCGGACATGCCGTATTTTGGAGTACCGGATGCCCCTATTCACAATCATGTGGCGCCTAGGTATATTCAAGATTCAATGGCTGAAGTTGGGATTCCTAATGTCGTGACTTCCGTGCTGGCAACCTATAGAGCTTTTGATACTTTTGGCGAAGTCGTGGTTATCTTTACTGCAGGTATAGGCGTTTTAGCACTTCTTAGTGCCTCAAATAACCATTCACAAGCTAAAAATATCGTCTCAGATCAAAATGCCATGGATAAGAGGCATCTTGTTATTCGCGTTGTCACAAAAATATTATTTCCTTTCATTTTGCTTTTTGCGCTCTATGTTCAGTTTCATGGCGATTTTGGGCCAGGAGGGGGGTTCCAAGCGGGGGTTGTTTTTGCTGCCGCGGTGATTTTGTATGCGATGTTATTTGGTATGGGAGAGGCAACTAAGGTGTTCAGCCAATCTCTAGTGCAGTTTGTGGCTGCAATAGGCGTCTTACTCTACGCCAGTGTCGGTGTTGCAACACTACTGCTCGGCGGTGATTTTTTTGATTATAACTATTTAGCGAATGATCCTATCGCAGGACAGCATATAGGTATTCTTGTCATCGAATCGGGAGTTGGCTGCACAGTGGCCGCAGTGATGATGATGATCTTTTTTAGCTTTAATGATCTGCAAGAGCAGCAAAATGCGAATAACAACAAGGAGCCTGAGTAATGATAATGGGGCATTTTAATAGCTGGGTAGTCATAATACTCATGATGATCGGGCTTTACATTGTGATTGCTCAGGGCAACTTGATTAAAAAGTTAGTCGGTTTAACGCTGTTTCAGACCTCTGTGTTTATTTTCTATATCTCCATGGCAAATGTGGATGGTGCAACTGCCCCCATTTTAGCGCAAGGCATTACTTCGTACTCTAACCCTTTGCCCCATGCATTGATTTTGACCGCTATCGTGGTGGGTATTGCTACTACTGCAGTAGGACTCTCATTAGTGGTGCGCATAAAAGCTGCGTATGGCAGCATTGAAGAAGATGAAATCGAAGCCACGGATAAACAGGAAGGTTAGAGGGGAGTGTCAGGCGTGTTGGGTGTTTGAAATTAATAACCAAGGAATTCACATATGATTGAACACCTTGCAATTTTGCAAGTGGTATTGCCGTTGATGGCTGCCCCTATTTGTCTAGTGATTAGGCGCACGCAGTTAGTGTGGCTGTTTACGCTGTTGGTCAGTGGTTTAGCATTTTTGATCAGTGCTCTTTTATTACAGCAAGTAATGACGAGCGGCACCATCAGCTATGAAATAGGGGGTTGGCAGCCTCCTTGGGGGATCGAATACCGTATAGATCAACTTAACGCTTTGCTGTTATTGATTATCACATCGATCAGCACGCTGGTATTAGTGGCCGCGCAAACCAGTATTAGCCATGAAATTCCCGCTGCAAAGCAAAACTATTTCTATATTCTGTATTTGCTTTCCCTTACTGGCATGCTGGGGATTGTTGCTACTGCAGATGTTTTTAATGTCTTTGTTTTTCTAGAAATTTCCTCGCTGTCTGCTTATGCACTTATAGCGATGGGCAAAAATAAGCGGGCGCTTTGGGCGGCATTTCAATATCTGATCATGGGCACGATTGGTGCGACTTTCATTTTGATTGGTATCGGTATGGTGTATCAAATGACCGGTACATTGAATATGTATGACTTGTCCCAGCGCTTACCGGAGGTTGCTCAGACACGTACTGTATTGACGGCTTTTGTTTTCATTGTGGTAGGACTGTGTTTAAAATTAGCACTATTCCCACTGCATTTGTGGTTACCTAATGCCTATACTTACGCACCTTCCATTGTCACCGCTTTTTTTGCGGCGACAGCCACAAAAGTCGCCATCTATTTATTGATTCGCTTTGTTTTTTCTGTGTTTGGTTTCTCTTTTTCATTTTCCGCTATTCCGCTGCAACCGCTGCTTATGGCGCTAGGTATTAGCGGTATATTTATCGCGTCCACCCTGGCTATCTATCAAACCAATATTAAACGTCTATTTGCCTACTCTAGCATTGCTCAAATAGGCTATATGATGGTGGGCTTCAGTTTGGGTAGTGTTGCAGGTTTAACGGCTTCTCTACTGCATTTGTTTAATCACGCGCTGATGAAAAGTGCTATTTTTTTGGCGTTAGCGGCGGTGGTCTATCGCCTAGGTCATGTTCGAGTCAGTGATTTTCAAGGTTTAGGCCGACAAATGCCAATTACTATGGCGGCACTGGTCATCGGCAGTTTAAGTTTAATCGGTGTCCCGCTTACGGTGGGCTTTATCAGTAAGTGGTATTTGCTCTCTGCTCTATTGGAAAAAGGCTGGTGGATGATTGCCGTGCTAGTGCTGTTGGGGTCTCTGTTAGCGCTCGTCTACGCTTGGAAGGTGGTTGAAGCCGCTTATTTTAAAAAACCAATCCCGAATAAGCGAGTCGTGACAGAGGCACCGCTATCGATACAAGCACCGCTTTGGATACTCATTTTTGCGAATATCTATTTTGGTATAGATGCTCGTTTAAGTGTGCAAGTTGCACAGTCGGCAGCGCAGAGTTTGTTTGGGGTAAGTTTATGAATATATCTCTAGAGCTGATGTTACAACTGACCATCATACTGCCTGCGATAGGGGCTCTATTAATCGTATTGACAAATAGTAAGCCCAATCTTCGAGACGCGGTTACTTTGACGACTGCTGCTATTTTGCTTTTTGTTGTCGTAAACTTGTACTCTGGGCTCGCAAGCGATCAGCAGATCACTGCTTTTTGGTGGGAGTTGCTGCCCGGTTTGACAATTAGCTTTAGTGTTGAGCCTTTAGGGATGTTGTTTGCACTAGTGGCAAGCTTTCTCTGGTTAGTAACTACTTGCTACGCTATTGGTTATATGCGCGCGCATAAAGAGCGCAATCAAACCCGTTTTTACTGTTGCTTTGCTATTGCGATCAGCTCTGTGATGGGCATCGCCTTTTCTGACAATCTTTTCAGTCTATTCATCTTTTACGAAGTATTGACGTTATCGACTTATCCCCTAGTAACGCACTCAGGAACAAGAGAGGCGAAAAGAAGTGGCCGAGTTTATCTGGGTATTTTATTAGGCACGTCCGTACTCTTTTTACTGCTGGCAATTTCTGGTACTTGGCATGTTGCGCAAAGCGTCGAGTTTAAAGTAGGCGGAGTGTTTAGCAAGGATATTGATAAAACCTTAGCCAGCATACTATTGCTACTGTTTGTTTTTGGTATAGGTAAAGCGGCTATGATGCCGTTTCATCGCTGGCTGCCAGCGGCCATGGTCGCACCTACGCCAGTCAGTGCACTATTGCATGCGGTGGCAGTGGTAAAGGCCGGGGTATTTACCATTATCAAAGTCTGCGTGTTTATCTTTGGTTTAGATTTACTGCCGCAATTACCCAGCAGCCAGTTTTTACTTTACTTAGCTGCAGCTTCAGTATTAATCGCGTCTTTGGTGGCGATGCGCCAAGACAACTTAAAGCTAAGGCTTGCGTATTCTACCGTGAGTCAGTTGGGGTATATTACCATTGGCGCGCTGCTAGCCACACCAGCGGGTGTGATTGGCAGTACTATGCACATAGCGACACACGCCTTTGGTAAAATCACCTTGTTCTTTTGCGCTGGCGCTATTTTAGTGAGCTTGCATAAATCGAATATTAGTGAAATGCGTGGTATTGGCCGCCAAATGCCGCTGACCATGATCGCCTTTTTCATTGGCAGTCTTAGTATTATAGGTCTGCCGCCCACTGCGGGCACTTGGAGCAAGTGGTTTTTATTGATGGGCAGCATAGATACCGAGCAATACATCATCATGCTAGCGTTGATGATCAGTTCGCTGCTGAATATAGCTTATTTAATACCTATTCCCTTTTATGCGTTTTTCCCGAATAGTTCAAGCAAAAGCTCTCCAGTTGCAGAGCGTGCTTTAACCAATGTTCAAATAAAAGAAGCACCTCTTGCTTCATTAATTGCGATAATTATGACCACATTAGGGTGTTTGTTCTTATTTATCTACCCACAACCTCTGTATGAGTTAGCTGCGGCCATCATTGAAACGCGAGAGTAATTTATGCTAAATAATAATGAAAATGAGAAACATTGGCTGGTTAGAAAGAAGACGATTCAGTTACTTTGGCGTGGGGGTATGGTGATTTTGTTGCTGTTGGTCATGGCTGACTTTTTTATTCATGCTCACCCTTATTTCGGGATTGACGGCACCTTTGGTTTCTATTCATGGTTTGGGCTTATAACCTGTGTAGGGATGGTGCTTTTTGCTAAGGCACTTGGCATCTTTTTAAAGCGCAAGGATACTTATTATGATAATGAGTGATTTTCCACCTGGCCTGGTATTAATTATCGGCGCTTTTTTGCTGCCTATTGTAGGTCAAAAATTTAGACCCATTCTTACGCTAGGGTTGCCACTTGTGGCACTTTATTTAATATGGAGTTTACCGAATGGTGTATTCTCTATATTTCCATTTTTCGATTATCAATTGACCTTGGTTCATAGTGATTCTCTAAGCCGCCTCTTCGCGACGGTTTTTTCCATTATGACCTTTGGCGGAAGTTTGTATGCGCTTAAACAAAAAAGTGTATTAGAGCTGGCTGCAGTCTTTGTATACGCTGGTGGTGCTATTGGCGCTGTCTTCGCAGGAGACTTGATAAGCCTGTTTATATTTTGGGAAATGATGGCAGTGGCTTCTACTTTGGTAGTGCTATCTGTGGGTAGCAAGCTTTCACTGCAGGTTTCAATGCGTTATTTTCTGGTCCACGTATTCGGTGGTACCTTGTTGTTAGTTGGAATATTGGCACATATTTCGGCTACAGGTTCAACGACATTCAGCGCAATGGCGCCAAATACGTTTGGCACTATCTTTATTTTGGCGGGTTTTCTTATTAACGCTGCCGCGCCGCCCCTATCGGCATGGTTATCTGATGCATACCCGGAAGCCTCTTTCAGTGGCGCCGTGTTCCTTTCTGCATTTACCACAAAAACGGCTGTGTATGTTTTATTGCGTGGTTTTCCAGGCGCTGAAATTCTTGTTTTTATCGGAATCTTCATGATTTTCTATGGGATTATCTACGCGTTATTAGAAAACGATATGCGCCGAATTCTGGTTTACAGTATTGTAAATCAAGTGGGGTTTATGGTGACGGGTATCGGGATAGGTACTGAAATGGCGCTAAACGGCGTAGCTGCTCACGCTTTTACACACATCATTTACAAAGCACTACTACTGATGTCGGCGGGGTCTGTGTTTTATATGACTGGAAAACGTAAATGCACCGATCTGGGTGGTCTGTTTCAGAGTATGCCGCTCACGGCGATTTGCGGTATTATTGGCGCACTTTCAATCTCATCATTTCCTTTGACCTCTGGTTTCATTAGCAAATCAATGATCAGTCAGGCTGCCGCTGATGAAAGCTTAACAGTCATTTGGTTCTTTTTGATGGCGGCATCGGCTGGTGTGTTTTTACATGCGGGTATCAAATTCCCCTGGTTTGTCTTTTTCCAAAAAGACTCGGGATTGCGCCCGCCTGATCCTCCTTGGAGCATGAGATTAGCCATGCTGCTTTTTGCAGGGATTTGCATCGGCTTAGGAATATGGCCAGAATTTTTATACGCGATGCTACCCTATGAGGTCACTTATGTACCTTATACCGTCACGCACGTGATCAATATGTTGCAGTTGTTGTTATTCGCTGGTTTTGCTTTTTTCCTTATGTTGCCGTTGATGAAACGAACTTTGACTATAACCCTTGATGTTGACTGGTTTTATCGACGAGCCATTCCAGCTGTCATGAGCAGGCTGTTTACCTTGATTTGGGCAATAGATGCTGCGATCAGGAAAACAGTTAGCAAAAAAATGTCTTCACAGCTGACATCCATTGAAGCTAAGCACAATCGACTAAGTGATCTGCTTTCACGTGGTTATCCACTAGGCAGCATGGCTATGTGGGTTGCTGTAGTCTTAGGCCTTTACTTGTTCTTGAGTGTTGTGAAGTAGTGAGATGAAACCACAGTATAATGACTGCATTGGATATAGTGTGTTAATAACAGCTTAAATAAAGATGAATTAGGCGCAACCTAATTCATCTAGAATACTCATTGACGCAAGTATGCTCAAAAGCGGAACATACTCACTCCGCTATATCGGCTCTTTTTTTAACATCCATCAGTTTCAAATAAAGAGAACTCAACAGCGGTGGTATCTCACAAACCCTATTAGAGCAATGCTCGTTTATTCAGTAAGACCTTCAGCAGTTCTCGATCTTGACCTTGAATAGAGATTAAAGGGTTGGGCAGACAAGGCACTTTAACTAAGCCTTGTAGCTCAGCGGCTGCCGCTATCACTCGTAAACTACCATATTTAGAAAATAGCTCCCATAGCGGTAGTAGTGGGGCATTGAGTGCGTCAGCCACTGCGGTATCCCCCTGCTGCGCCGCGCGAGTAATGGCTAACATAATGTGAGGAAATGTACCGGCAATGGCGGAGTACCATAAATCACAACCGGCATTGAGACCGGTTGCGCCAAACCCATCGCCACTGACTCCAATGGATACATGTTCAGGTAGTAATGACCTCAGCGCTTTTATACGTGCACTCGCGCTATCTATATCAGCGGGAACACCCGGTATTTTAATAGAGCTCACATTGGGTAACTGCGCAAGCTCAAGGTAGAGTTCGTCAGTAAAAGTGAAGTGTGTGGTGCCCGGGTTGTCATAAATGCACAGTGGCACTGATAAATTAGCGCTAACACTTTGATAAAGATTGAATACTTCATCTCTTGATAGTGCTTGATAAGAGGTGGGAGAAAGCAATACAGCAGCTACTCCGGCCTGTTGAACGTCTTCTGCAAATTCAAGAACATCTCTACTGCGCTGACCACTAATACCGGCGATAATGGGAATATCTGCACTGTGTGCTACGCTTAATTCAATAATGCGCTTGCGCTCTGCTCGTGAGAGATAGGTGTAGCAGCCTGTTGAGCCTAAAGCACCGATAGAATCAACGCCGGCGTCTACCAGCTTTGTTATGGAGGTTACAAAAGCATCTTCATCAACTTTCTCTTGATTAATAGGCGTTAATGGAAAAGCACTCATCCCAGTAAAATTCATCGACATGTCCTTTTTTAATAGCGTAAAGTGACAAATATATTTAAAATAAATTTGTCTTAGGGTTAATATCTTTTTGTCATAGGACAAAGTCTATGCCAAAAAATATTTAAATACCAGCAAAAAATAACGGATTAATAACAGTGAAATATAACGGATCAAATGCCGAGCAAATATTCGAACATATTCGCAACAGTGTGGTTAGTGGTGATTTGAAAGAGGGCGATCTACTGCCTCCTGTGCGTGATTTAGCGACGATGCTTGGGGTCAATCGAAATACTGTGTCGGCCGTATATAAACGCCTGAATAAAGCGGGAATTGCCTTAAGCAATGGGCGTTTAGGTACACGTATTTGTGAATTACCTGTTGCTGGGGAGCAAGAGGGCGCAAGCGATAGTAGCGCTTTGATTGATCTAGCAGCGGGTAATCCAGAAGTCTATTTTCTAGCAGATCCAATTGCTTGCTTAAACGATACGCCTTATAAACCGCATTTGTATGGTGATGACGTCATTTTACCTGAGCTAGAAAGCATTGGTCGTGCGCATATGCAAAGAGATTGTCCAAAAGATTTTGGCTTTACGTTAACCCACGGTGCAATAGATGCTATTGATCGTCTGCTTGCCGCGCATTTAGTATCCGGGGATAAAATTGCAGTTGAAGAGCCCTGTTTTTTAGGCACCATCAATTTACTGCGCTTAGCAGGCATGCAGCGCATGGGTGTTTGTGTCGATGAACATGGGATAGAAGTAGAGTCTTTGGTAAAAGCGTTAAAAGCGGGTGTCAGGGCAGTCATTATTACACCAAGAGCGCATAACCCCACGGGTTTCAGTTTATCTGCAGAGCGCGCAACACAAATTAAGGAAGTGCTAACAGATTATCCAAATGTGCTGATTATCATCGATGATCATTTTTCGCTGGTCTCAATGCAAAAATATTACTCAGTGCTTCCTGAGGGAGTGGGTCGATGGGCGTTAATACGTTCGGTTTCTAAAGGTTTTGGCCCTGATTTACGTATTGCTTTTACCGCTTGCGATCCGCTCTCGACCGATCTTCTCCATACAAAGCTGGCGAGGGGGATGAATTGGGTTAGCCTTATTTTGCAGCAAATATTAGTGAGCAGCTGGCGCTCAAAAGAGTGCACAGACAAACTGCAGCAAGCGCGTTTGTTCTATCGTCAACGTCAACAGAACTTGGTTAAGGCGCTGCAAGAGAAGAGCATCGCTGTCAGTGAACACTGTGACGGGCTGAATGTGTGGATTAACCTCGATGTTGATGAAAAAGAATTGGTTTTGGCACTTGCTAAACGAGGTTGGCTAGTGAGAGCTGGTAGCGTATTTAGTTGGTCTACTAAAGCACCTGCAATAAGGGTTACAGTGACGAAATTAAAAGCAGATCTTGCTCAACGCTTTGCGGAAGATCTTGATAGCGCACTGAATCAATTAAAATAGTCGAGTTAAAAGTTCTACTTAAATTAAATCGATGTGTCGTTAAGCTGTGGTTGATAGCTGCACAATTCTCACCGCTGCTCGCGCAAAAAGTCTTCAATAAAGTCTCTTAGGCAAAGGGCGCGGTTGCTAAGCAGTTTTCCACTGGGCCACAGCGTATAAATATCTCTCACAGGTCCCTGCCATAGAGGAAGCACCCTGATCAGTTTGCCTGTCTCAAGGTGCTGCTTAATTTCAGAACAAGGCAGCAGCGCAATGCCCAAACCATCAATGACCAGTTGCGAGATGAGTTTGACATCATTGATTAAGCAGTTAAACCTAGGCCTTAACGCTTGTTGCTTACCGGTTTGTTGGTTGTACATCTGCCAGTGGGAAATATGGTGCGTACCGATTAGCCGGTGGCGGGTTAAATCACTAAGCTGTTCTGGCGCACGGTTGTGAGTGAGATAGTCAGCGGATGCCACTAACAGCGTTTGGATAGAGCCCACACGTTTTTGATAGAGTGCAGAAGAAGACTGTGGGCCGATGCGTAGCGCTATATCTGCTTGAGATGCGCTCAAGTCTTGGGTGTCGTTACTCAAATTTAAATCGAGCTTTATCTGTGGATATTGACTGACAAACAAAGACCACATTGGGCACAGCAAACTGGTTGAGATGTTACTTGGTGCCAATACTTTTAAAGGGCCGCTGAGAGACCCCAGTTGCTTTTCTAACAGCTGTTGTCGCGCTTCAAATTGCTCGACAATATCGGCATAAGTAGCATAGAAAATTTCCCCTTGCGAGCTCAAAGTAAAAGCCCTTGCCGAGCGATGAATCAACTTACTCCCTATTTCTTCTTCTAAATGTTTTAGCCTTCTAGAAACCGTCGCTGCAGGTATGCCCAGTTTAGCTGCCGCTTTCGATAAGCTCTGTTGTTGAACAATGTTCACGAATAAAAATATGTTATCTATCATGATCTCATTTTTGGTATTTATGAATGATAATTTGATTATATATTTCAAATATGAGGTTGTATATGCTGCGTTTTCACAATCATAGAAAGGTAGATGTTATGGAAACATTGTTAGTGAGCGCCGGTTTATCAACTAGCGCAGGCAAATCAAGCACACAGGCGTTAGCACAATTGACGCGATTGCAAACTCAGACAATTGAAGAACCCGGCTGTATTCGTTTTGATTTATTACAGCATCGCGATAACCCACAGTTATTTACCTTATGGGAAGAATGGCACAGCGAGTTAGATTTAGAACAACACTTTAAAGCAGCTCATACTTTGCAATATCTGGCTTTAGAGCTGACAACGGTGAGCTATGTAGAAAAATTAGTACGCATCAATGGTGCTTAAAAGAGGAGTAAAGATGAAATACAGACTGATTTTTTCAGTATTAATGTCACTATTGCTCTCATCGTTGATGAGCGGCTGGGTGAGCTATATCAACTTAGGTTTAGTGGCAGGGTTTACCAGCTACTGGTTCGATGCTTTTGTATTGGCTTGGCCTGCTGCAGCATTGATCGCGTTCCTCTGCGGTCCTGAAATACAGAAATTGGCAAAGTTTTTGAGCAATAAGCTATAGGAGGTTATATGCAATTAGAAAGAGCAAACTATCAAATGCTTGGGGCGGTTGTAGGGCCGTATTCCCACTCGGTTGTGCACAATAAAACTTTGTATACCTCTGGATTAACCGCATTTGGAACTTGTGACCAAGCGGCTGAGATTGATGTACAAGCGCGAAATGTTTTTCAGCAGCTAGCGATGATTTGTGCGGCCAACCATACCTCGTTAGCGAAGCTGGTAAAAGTGACGCTATTTGTCAGTGATATGCAGCACATGTCACTGCTAAGAGAAACTTTGTTCGAGGTTTATGGTGATCATTTACCCGCCAGTTCACTGGTTGCCGTAGATTCACTGTTCTGTAAAGATCTGAGTATCGAAGTGGAGGCGATCATCGCTTTATAAATGAAAGATGAGACGCGCTGATTTTTTCGTAAATAGAGTCCAGGCTCCACTCAATATGGACCTGGACTGATTGACGCCGTATTGTTACGCAGTCGTTTGCGACACTGTCTATTAGCTGTTTAGCGCTGCGGCCTGCAAGCCATGTCTCCCTCGGGAACTTGATGGCAACGCCCTTGCATCTTTCTATCTCTGTGTGGCGCTTTGAATGAGCAACTGTCACCAGATTGTTTAGATTCACAGGCCGCGATCGCCTGAACAGGTGGAACTCTTCCAGTAGATCTGCGTTGGTTATCAGAGCCTTGGTTACGATTATTACCTTGTTGCTGTCCCGGCTCTCTTTTGATGATAAAATCAGCACTGATTTTACCGTACAGGCAGCGCGGGAAGAAAGGATAATTATCCGTGGCAAAATAACTGTACTTTCCTTCGACAAAAGCCCCGTTACACTGATCTAGATCTCCAGAGCTTTTTACATACTGCCAGTCTTCATTATAAGTACCATCGTATTCCCCTCCCGGTGCGCTGGGGCGAGTGCCCGCTTTAAGTTGATGGGAAGATTTGTACTGCCCTGGCACGTAATAGATAGGAAAGCCATCTGCGGCGTAGCCTATAAGATTTTTACTTAAGTTTTTGGCAAGAACGGGCGCAACACCGTGATAATGATATAAACCTCGGTTATCGACGTGCGCATTATTGTTATCCATACCCAGCAAAACTCTGGCGCCTAGCCCTTCTAAGTTCCAGCCTGAACTACTGTCACGACTAAAGCCTCGCTTGCTGGAAGGGTCGTAGTAATCAGCAGTGCCCGGACGCATTTGCACGCCATTTAGCGCAACACCAACGGAACCGCGTACTTTTTGCGCGACTTTTCCTTTTACCGGAGCAGTTGTCATACAAAGCTTGATGGATTGGCTAGAAATACTATTAGGGTTCCCGCTGTTAGGAAATTTACCAGTACTGTGATCGGGAAGTCCGTTAGAAGAAATACAACGTTGATCGCCTTTTATCTCGATAGAAACATGATTTTGATTTGCGCTTAAATAAGGGGTTGCGCACAATAAAACGCCGGTAAAAGCGGCTAAATGTTGGTGAAATAACATCTGGTGTCTCTCCATATTAAGAGTCTTTTAGAAGGCGTTGAAGATAGTAACCAAGGTGTTTAGAGGTCACATAAGCCTTCTGTTTTTTTATTTAGATTAGCAGAAAATGTGCAAGTAACCGAAAAGTAGACTAACTTTACTTCACTACATATTTACAGGCATTACGGTCTATATTGCCCGATTAAACCGCAAAGAAGGGTGATGAATTGTAAAGAAAAGTAAAGCTTAGAGAGCATGTTGCTAACCTTAGCGACTCTTAAAATCAGTAGAATGTATAAGGGGAATAAAATGAAAGTCTCAGGAAACACGCTGGCAGTATCATGTATCACTCTTGTGTTTGTCTCTAGCTCCTCCTTGTTGCAAGCATCGAGTTTGTTTGGTGAAGAGTTATTAAACTCAGTGATTAAAAGTGTCGCAAAAGAGATCGTAAAGCAACCGCAGCAAAAAACCGCTCCTCCATCTAAGGTAGTGCAACAACCAAAGGCTACACCTCAGCCACAACAGTATCATCGGCCGCAACAAGCGCAAAGTTTATGGTTTAGCTACAAGGATTGGTCTGCAAGTACAGAAACAGTCCTAAGCGGCGGTGGCGATTGGGTGACTAGTTGTGAAATTCATACCGGTGGTGATGGTGACAGCTCTATTTCTGTCTCTCAAATATGGGGAGAACCAATGCCTTCTGTTGTGTACTCCGAGGCCACTGCTCGAGGCTACGCTACTGCGTTGCAAGGAGAGCAGGAGGTTACTTGGGCTGTGTCTGTGGGCAACGAAGTACGCAACTTTGCAGGAAGTAGCTATACAGGTGTTAGTGAATCCGGCATTCCGTTCGCAGAGAATACTGTTAACTCAACATACCAAGGTGGCGAAGTCGACAATATATTAAGAGCGTTCGCAAAAGGTAGAGAGGTCATGTTGATCGACGATTACTCTGGAGGAGACTTGCATGTCGGATCATTAAGCGGTTTTACTGCCGCTTATCGCAAGATGTCACTGTGGTGTGGTTTTTCAGTGGATAAGATATTGTAGTGCTAACTTCGTTACTGTTTTAACGCAGTCTAATTCTCCGTAAAAGCGGTCGCTCATTTAAAGGCTAGTAATGCCGTCAACAAATTCGTAAACTTGTGCCCCTTTTTACCATAAATTGAATAGACGCTTGCAATTCTCATATCGATATTTGTTACTTTTATTAACGCTGATTTTCAGTGTGCTTAACGTCTATGCTTCACCAGCACTACAGATTAAAGATCTGCAAAGCAGTAAGCAGATTTCTGTGCTGTCCCCGCAAGGTGCTATGGCGCATATTAGAAAAGCGCGGAAAAAACCGCTGGTGGTGCTGTTTTCTAGCTTTGATGCTAATTGCCGCACTTGTGCAAAAGCGAATCATGGTTTTTATCGATTAAGTCAAAAAGAGCGCTCAAATTTTAATTTTGCATTTGTTAATACTAAGCCTTGGGGAGCGCGCGAATTAGAAGCGACGCTTTTTTATCGCTTAAGTAGCAAGCACCCTGTGACCTTAGTCATGCATCATAAAAAAGTGCTACGTAAGCTCGTAGGTGATAACTATCAAAACATGCCCAGATATTTAAAAGAGGTTAAAACACTTATCAGCGCAGGTCGCTTGCCGATGTATGGTGATAAACTGGCAAATACTAGTTTTAATGCAGTGGTTATTTCAGATCAGTATAGCGCTTTCCTATCGAAGTATTTTAACAACAAAAAACACTATAAGGCGATAGCTGTTGCTCTTGGTAAACGAAGCAAGTGGACGGCCAGTCAAAAAGTGGGCTATCTCACTCAAACGGCGGCTAATTATCAAGCTTTAAAGCAATGCAGTCAGCGTTGGCAATCAAGTGGCAACAAGGGCCAATGTCAACTTTATATGATGGGTGATGAATACGTTTATAATAAATCAAACGCTGAAATAAAACAGATAATAGCGTCAATGCCGAAGATGCCAACCCCGTTAGATAACTATGTTACTAAGCTCAAACATCTCAACAGCAATAAAGCGCTCGCGTATGCGGTAAATGATGCCGGAAGTTGGACATCAAGTTATGTTACTGGCCATAGATCAGAGCGAAGTGCCACCGCATCAGTACTCAAAAGCTGTGAAAAACGCCGCTTAAAGAAGCGCATTAACGGGTCTTGTCGCTTGTATTTTGTGAATGACAAAATCATCAATTAAATTTCGGCTTAGCTTATCTATAAGAGTAAGGTTGTTAGCGCTATTTGAATGTTATATGGGCAATAGTCATTGGTAATAGCAACAATACTAATCAGCCATAACTTGTTAGTAACCTGCAAGATGTTTTTAGAGGTTCAATTGGGGCATTGCTACGCTGTATAAGTTGATCTAACTGTTAGCAATTCAGGGAGTTTTTCATACGACTCTTCAATCAAGTGTTCTGGCTATTATAGGAGAATGGATGGTAAGGGGTGTTAAGTTGTTACTTGATGGTAAATTATATTTATCAGGTAAAGGTTTAAAAGAGCGTGCAACTTTAATATGGTCAAGTAAACGCTTAACAAGACTTTCTAAACAGGTTCTACATATAGCCTTCATACTGCGTTGCTACTAATATTAGATCCAGATAAAAGCGGACGTAGCTTCCACAAGCGTTTAAAAGGTAGAAAACACGTTTTTTGTATGTTTTTTAAACGCACTTTAAGTCTTTTAAAATTAAATAACATTAACGGTTGACTGCCTCTCTAATCTGTATATAATTCGCCTCCTCGATTCGGGGTAACCCGGAAACATATCGAGAAAGACTAGTTTAAAACTCTTTATAACGCATTGCTTTATAAAGACTAAATTAGTTTTTGGTTGAGTTTTGATCAGGTTGTTTTAAGGTTTTCAGTTTAGCTTCTAGCTAAAAAGAAAATTCAAAAAT
>Ga0209291_1002294_pt1 | contig 15658 bp, 14 predicted proteins | sample GOMGulsemesocosm_FD_184633 | JGI IMG/M metagenome (GOLD analysis project Ga0209291, IMG submission 184633) | Methane-oxidizing microbial communities from mesocosms in the Gulf of Mexico - GOM9B Gulf of Mexico (SPAdes) (version 2) | ecosystem: Environmental > Aquatic > Marine > Cold seeps...
CCTATGGGCATAAATTGCATGCTGAAGAAAATATAGAACTTATTCTTTCTGAATTGATTAAAAAAACAATTTTTAAACAAGGGAATTTAATAATACCAAGCTTTGCTGTTGAACGTCTTCAAGCCTTAATGTGTATATTATGGAGCTTATACAAGAAAAATAAAATATCTAATATTCCAGTTTTTATCGATAGCCCTATGGGGAATAATGTATTAGAAGTCTTTAAAAAATATCATAACTGGCATAAATTATCAATTACTGAATGTGAAGCAATGTGCAATCATTTTGAAATTATTGAATCATACAGGGACACTTGGAAGACTATAGATAATACAAGCTCAAAAGTAATAATTGCCGGTAGCGGAATGGTTACAGGAGGGCGTGTGCTAACCTATTTACAGCAATTAATAGATGAAGAGTCTACAACAGTATTATTGGTAGGTTATCAAGCAGAAGGAACTAGAGGTAGGCAATTAAAAGAAGGTTCTTCAGAAATTAAATTCTTTGGAAAATATTATCCTGTTAAAGCTCAAATTAAAAATATTGAAAGTTTATCTGCGCATGCTGATCAAAACGAACTATTAGATTGGATGAATGAAATCACTAATGTTCCTGAAAAGGTATTTTTAATTCATGGTGAACAAACAGCATTAGATACTTTTAGAGTGAAAATTAAAGATGTGTATGGTTGGGATGTCAGTATTCCAAAATATAACGAGAAATTTAAACTTATAATTTAGAAGGTGTAACTAGTTGATAATTATTATTTTATATTGTTTTTTAATGTTGTATATTATAATAAGTAAGTTTAACCAATAAATTTTATATTATGTCATTAATTAAAGAAAACAAGAGAAACAAAGTACATCCATGGAATACTTCTCCATTCCAAAGTATTTTTAATACGGGTGATTTTTTTACTGATAATTTTTTTTCAGAAGATAGTACGTTACCTGCGATGAATGTTAAAGAAAGTGATTTAGATTATGAAGTAGCGTTAGCAGCTCCAGGTTTTTCTAAGACAGATTTTGAAGTTACTATAGACGACCATATTCTTAATATTAGCGCAGCAAAAAGGGAGAATAAAGAAGAAAATGAAGCGGGTTTTATGCGAAAAGAATTTAGTTATTCTTCTTTTAAAAGAGCACTAAAATTACCTAATACTGTTAACGAATCGGGGAGTGTTAAGGCTACGTATAAAGATGGGATTTTAAAATTGATTCTACTAAAAAAAGCGATTAACGAAGAAACTAAAAAGGTTATTGATATTGAGTAATATGATAAGAATACTAAAATGGTTGTTTAAGATGTAAATGTCAAGCAACCATTTTTCTATTCTTTTGATTTTTTCTTGTAATATTTTCTGAATAAGAAATTATGTTGGAGGGCTTCCATATTTTCATTAAACTTAAAAGTCCCTTCATTAATATTTTTAATTGATTTTTTTAAATCATTAACAAGTATGGAGTCTTTAGTAATATAATTGACTGCCCCCTCACTAGAGTTTATAGTTTTTATTAATTTATTTAAATTATTAACGGTACTATCTAATCTTTTACTTGCTAAATTAACAGTACTTAAGGTGTTTTTAAATTGTTTTCCAGAAATAGTATCGTTTAATAAAATTCCTGCAATACTGTTTTCATTGCTTTTAAATGATTTCAAAATGGAATTAAATTCATTTACAGAGTTAGTGGCTCCGTAACTTACTTTTTTAAGATTGCGGATTGATTGCTTTAAATCATTAGCCATTATGGAGTCGTTTAGTAGGGTTCCTAGGGTTCCTTTACTTTCATTTAGCCTATTTGTTATTTTAATTAAATTAGACATTAAAATAGCGGCATTTTCATTTGTGGCACTTAAAGTATTAAGCATATCATCTGCACTAACTTTACTATAAGATTCAATAATGCCACCATTTTCAATAGGGTTTGATTTTCCATTTCTAGGAAAAATATTGATAAGTACATTTCCTACAATCCCATCAGTACCTATAGATGCTAATGCGTTTTTTTTAATATGTTGAGTAATATTTTCATCAACATTCATTTCAACCATTATAGTAGAATCATTTAGCATTTTTATTGCAGAAACTGTTCCTATTTCAATACCAGAAAACCGAACATTATTTCCTTTTTGTAATCCATTAATATTATTGAACTGTGTTTTTATAATAAATGAATTGCTGAATAGGTTTTGTTTTTGTCCGATAGTGTAAATAGCGAACACAAATAATAGTGTTCCAACTATTATAAAAAAACCTAACCTTAACTTCTGAATGTTTGTTTTTTGCTTCATAATTAATGTTTAAAAAAGGCCTTAACCTTCGGATCGTTTGACTGTATTAATTCTTCATAGGACCCATTAGCATAATTAATTCCATCTATCAATAAAATCATTCTATCTGAAATTGCTCTAGCACAATCTACATCATGAGTAATAATTAAAGATGATGTATTGTATTTTTGTTGTATTTCTTTCATTAATATAATTATTTCTTTGGAGGTTATAGGGTCTAATCCGCTTGTTGGTTCATCATATAAAATTATTTTCGGCTTTAATATTAATGCTCTAGCCAAGGCTACTCTTCTTTTCATACCACCAGATAACTCTGATGGCATTAAATCTATTGTATCAGCAAGTCCAACATCTGTTAAAGCTTCAATAACCAATGCTTTAATATCAACGTTTTTACTTATTTTTTCAGTGTGTCGCCTTAACGGAAACTCTAAATTTTCGCGTACCGTCATGGAATCGTATAATGCACTCCCTTGAAATAGAAAACCAATATCTGCTCGTAAGTTATCTAAAACTTCTTCTGTAAGAATAGAAATATCTTTTCCCATAACCCATATAGCCCCTTTATCGGGTTCTATAAGTCCTACAAGAGTTTTTATCATTACCGATTTACCTGAGCCAGATTTGCCCATTATCACAAGAATTTCTTCTTGCTTCAATGTTAAATTGAAACCATTGAGTACAGCATTATTTCCAAAACTTTTGTGTAAGCCTTTAATTTCTATTACTTCCGAGTATTTGCTTAATTGATTTTTCATAGTTAAAAAAATATATCGGTAATAAATACAGCTATAAAGTCAATAATAAATAATAAAATAGAAGAAAGTACAACTGCAGAATTAGCAGCATAACCTACACCTTCGGTACCTTTTTTAGAATAAAATCCTTTATAGCAACCCACTAATCCAATAGTAAAACCGAAAAAGAACGACTTGATGGTAGCAGGAAAAGTATCTTCAAATTTAAGTGCTTCAATAACTTCGTTAAAATAAAGTTGTAGTGAAACATTACCTTTAAAATGTTCTACTAAAAAAGAGCCATATAGGGCTAAAAAATCAGCAATTATCACCAATAAAGGAAGCATTAATGTAATTGCTAAAACACGGGTTACAACTAAATACTTAAATGGGTTAGTACCTGAAACTTCCATAGCGTCAATTTGTTCAGTAACACGCATTGATCCCAATTCTGCTCCAATACTAGAACCAATTTTCCCAGCACATACTAGAGCTGTTATCATAGGCCCTATTTCTCGTATAATAGAAACCCCTACCATGGCTGGCATCCATGATACGGCTCCAAATTCTAATAAAGTAGGACGGGTTTGTAAGGTTAAAACTAAACCAATTATAAATCCTGTTAAGCTAACTAAAAATAAAGATTTATATCCAATTTGATAGCATTGTCGTAATAACTCCTTAAATTCAAAAGGAGGCTTAAAGAGTGCTTTAAAATAACGAATTCCAAAATAGGTAAGGGCACCAATCTCTATTACAAAATACCGTATTTTCTTAAATATATGGGTGTATTTAACCATTATAATAGTTATATGTACATAAATTTAACACTTTTTTTACTTTTTTACACTGATAAAGATCATGTAAGTATTTTGAATAGCTGAATATTTACTGATATATATCAGCATCATCTCCAATGAAAATGTTTAACTTTATATATAGTTTTTTAGTAAAATGAAAAATTACAAAGCAAATGCAGAATTTAAAATGTAATGCTTGTGCTCATATAATTATGACTAGTTTAAATGGCTTAGATAATAAAGTGATGTGCAATATGTAATAATATCGAGCGTCATTCAGTTATTTAACTGAAGTTGATGAGAAAGAAGTTTATAAGAAATTAAAAGATAAAAGTTATCCAATTACAGAGGAAGAAAAACTTTTGGAATTAAAAGCTGGTCTTATGTTTGTTACGAAATTGGTAAAATTAATTAGAGATAAACAATGAAAAAAGTAATATTATTAACGGACTTTTCAGAAAATTCTTTTCAAGCTATTCTTTATGCTATGAACTTTTTTGAAAAAGAGGAAGTAAGTTTTCACCTATTGCATATTAAAGACAGTAGAGGCTTATTGATGGATGATTTAATGACGAGTAAACCTGGCGAAAATATGCAGTCAGCATTATTAAGAAACACCAAAAAGAAGTTAGAGGAATTATTAGAAACGGTTAATAATTTAAATAAAAATTTAAGGCACCTGTTTATAACAGAGTATTTGTTTGATTCTTTTTTTGATGCAATTACTAAATATTGTGAAAAAGAACAAATTGAAATGTTAGTGATGGGAACAACTGGAGCCACAGGTGCTAAACAAGTTTTTCTAGGAAGTACAGCTGCTAAAATAATTAATAAAATAGATATCCCTATTTTGGCAATACCAGAAGGGAGTGTTTTTATTCCAATAGAAAAACTGCTGTTTTCAGTAGATTATAAAGTAAACTATTTACCAGTAACATTACACCCGTTATTAAATCTATTACGGGCTTTCATGCCAATTGTGTATACGCTATATGCTGATGAAAATCATACGGAATATAAAAAAGAACAGTTGTTAAATAAAATAGAATTAGATAAACTGTTAGAACCGTTTAATAGTTCTACACACAAAGTCACTAGTTTACCCTTAGATCAAACCCTGAGCTGCTTACTGGAGTTTTTACAAATAGATTTATTAATAATGATTAAAAAAGAAAAGACATTTTTACAAAAATTAATTAACAGTTCTCATATTCGTAAAGTGAGTTACCACTTAAAAACACCTTTATTTATACTACCAGAACAGGTAGTTTTACTGGATTAAATTATCTGAATTAACTGATTTTTATCATAGTAATTCAGTCTGTTTTTTAGGAACTTTATGTATAGAAAAAAACATTTCTATGAACTAAATTATTATTAACGTCTTTTAAATAAGACATAATTTCTACACCATGAAAAAAAGAGTTCCCGTTTCACACATTATGACTAGTAATTTAGTTTTACTAAACCTAAATGATACGTTAGAGAAAGCTGAAGAGCTTTTTAAAAAGCATCATATCAGGCATATACCTGTTGTTAATAACAATAGTATAGAAGGAATTTTGAGCTATACAGACCTATTACGTATAAGTTTTGCTGATGCAGTTTATGAAGAAGATGATCATGTGGATACTATTGTCTATAATATGTTTAGCTTACAACAAGTAATGGCTAAAAATGTAATAACAGTTAAAACTTCAGATGCTATATATGAAGTAGCCAAAATTTTGGCGAAAGAAAACTTTCATGCTTTACCAGTAGAAGAAAATGGTAAGTTAGTGGGTATTGTGACTACGACAGATTTAATAAACTACTTGTTGGAGCAGTATTAAGTATACTTAATAACAAACCCGCTTATATAACGTTGTCAGCGGGTTTGTTTAAGAGTTATTAAATAGTTTAATCTTTTTTAATACTGGGAATAGTTAAAATAGGTACAGTACAGTGATGAGCTAAACGCTTAGCTAAACTATAATGAAATAAAGCTTCTATAAAACTATTATTATAAACGGTTGTAATAAGTAAGTTAATTTGGTGCTGATCGATATAATCACTTATCTGTTCTAATGAGTTCGCATCTATAATAGAAAAGTTTACATCTTTATATTTAGTGAATTGCAGTTTTTCTTTCCAATCATTAATTAACTTTTCTTTATAATCAGAATAATCTATAGCAGTGTTAATACATTCAAAATGAGCATTTAAATTGTCAGATAAGTCCAAAGCATATTTTAAAGAAGAAATTTCTTCTGGAAAAAAATCGGAGGTAAATAATATGTTTTTTAACCCATTACCATAATCGGATTCTTCAGGTATAGCTAATACAGGGCAAGGAGCTTTTTCCATAAGATGACTTGTAACGGACCCCATAAAAACTTCTTTTAAACCAGAAGCTCCTTTTGTGCCCATAACAACAATATCTATGTTTTCTTTTTTAATTGTCTTAAGCATACCATCAATGGGCTTACCTTCGAGCATTATAAAAGTATTTTTAATATGGTTTAATTGATGTTTCTCGGCAATTATATGTAATAATTTAGAGGTGTCTTTAAACATATCAAATTCATCTGTTTCTAAATGAGCGTAAATATTTTGGTAGGTGTTGGGTAAATACATCGATCCAATTATTGGTCTAGTATAGGTGTGTAACGTAATAATTTCTGCATCAAATTGATCTGCTAAGTGTAATGCATAAACAAATGCATTTATTGAGTAGTCAGAAAAGTCGGTATTATATAGTATTTTTTTCATATTGACAATCAGTTAGTTAAATAAAGATAGTGAAATCATTTCTTATAACTCACGATATTTATCATGTCTAAAATAAAATAATTGTATTATTTTAGAACAAACTTATATTATGAAATTTAGAACGATTTTATCAATAGCTTTATTAATAACATTGGGTTGTAAAAAAAGCGCTACTCAAGAAAATGAAATCATTAAAGAAGAGGAGTTGGGGAAAGTAATTAGCAACGATTCTATGGTCAATAAAAAGGAGGTAAATGAAAAGTCTTCTAATAAAATTATGCAGTTAGATGTTCTTATATCAGCTAAAAAACCTGAAAAGATCGTTTTGGAAAAACATATATTAGAAGAAAATGAAAAAACAATTTTAGATTTTCATTATCCGGTTTTAAATGAAGAAGTAAGTCATAATTATTCTAATTTTAATCGTTATATAAAAAATGAATTAGTTGATAAAACTATATCTTTAATGCTAGAAAATGAAGAGTTTATTCCATTGTGTGACGCTATTGAAACTCGTAAACAAAAAAGTAAAATAAACTATGCTATTAAAGAGAATAGAAAAATATTAAGTACAGTTTTTGTAGTGGAAAATTTTTATTCTGAAACAATGCACAGTAATGTTAGTTTTGAAACTGTTAACTATGATTTGGATAAAACCAAAATTATACATTTTAAAGATTATTTTAAATCTAATTCAGAACAGGCTGTTCTAATTTATTTAAATAAAATAATAACATCTAATATTAATTCTGGCGAAATGTACTATGATTGTTGGGAAGTTTCTAAATCGGATTTTGAAGCTTACAAAAATAATTTTGCAATTGATAGCAAGACAATAAGGTTCTATTTTGATGATTGTATAATTTGCTCATCATATACAGGGACTTATTTTATTGAAATTGATAAAAAGCAATTAAAGCCGTATATTCAAAGTGAGTATTATTATGAGTCAACTTTCAAGAAAATTCTTTAAATAAATTTACTAAATATGAATAACCGGAATATACATTATTTTAAAAAGTATTTAGGTGAATTTATTTATGGCGGAATGGATGGTAGTATTACTACTTTTGCCGTTGTTGCTGGATCTGTGGGGGCTAAGTTGGATAGTTCAATTATAATTATTCTTGGGTTAGCAAATCTTTTGGCAGATGGCTTTGCTATGTCCATTGGTGCTTACTTGTCAACAAAAGCCCAGAAAGATAGTAATCTCTACAATGTTGTGATGGAAAAGAATAGTAAATCAGCTTTTAAAGTGGGTATTAGTACTTATTTATCTTTTGTTTTTGTTGGTATTATACCCTTGCTAATTTATCTAATTGATTATATATGCCCAATTGAGTGTAATTTATTTTTGGTTTCTTCTGTATTAACCATATTATGTTTTTTCATTATAGGGTGGTTGAAAGCTTATGTTAACGGTGGAATTCTATATAAAGGAATTGCTGAAACGGTACTATTAGGCATATTAGCTGCTACCGTAGCCTATTCAGTTGGCGGCTTGCTTAAAAGTATTTTATAATGTTTTTTATTCTTGTTTTTTGAAAATCAAAAATTAATTTTTCTTAGGTAAAATGAGCATCGGTATTTTCGGATTCTGACTAATAATTGTTATTAGTGATTTATGGATGATTTTTTTTAGAAAATTCTTCTTATAGCTTAATAATACTAGCAAATCGGTTTTAGTATCTTTAATAAAATCATTTACAATGTTTTGTTTATTAGAGGAATTGGTAAATAAATGAAAATAAGTATCATAAGAAGTTAAACTACCTTTTAAAGAGTTTAACTCTTGTGATTCGGAATAATTTAATTCTTCCTTGTCTGATATGTGTAGTAGACTAATTTTTGACTTTTTTTATGAAGCAAGTTGATTAACTGGTGATAGTAAATCTTTATCCATAGGGTGATTCAAATCAGAGAGGATAGCAATCTGATTTAATTTATCAAAAGAATAGTTTTCAGGAACCACAATTGTTGGGCAGGATTTAGTGTTTTGAATTACTCTAGAAGTATTACTGCCTATAAAGAGTTCTTTCATATTGGTTGCACCTTTAGTACCAATAATAGTAAAATCTATTTGGTGCTTTTTTGCCGAATAATTAATAGCATCATCCAAATAATAGTAGCTTAAAATTATTTCAAAATTATGTAGAGGGTTTATACTGCTATTCTCAACTTCCTTTTTTAAATCATTCAAATTAATTGTTGCTTTTTCTTTTGCTGCATTAAGCTTGTCAGTTGAAAAATTAGTCATAGAGCTAGCATTCATGGTAATGGTATGTAGTAGATAAAATTGACATTCAATTTTAGCATATAGCTTAACGGCATAAACTAAGGATGCCCATGAATTAACTGAAAAATCTGTTGGTAATAATATTTTTTTCATATTAAAAATATTTATCGTTTACCTAAAATTACAAAATTCAATTTTATAATACAATGAAATTGATCAATTTCGAGTTATATGTTAGGCTAAAAACATTAAATAATGGGATAAGTTTTTGTTACCAAAATTGGTTGTTGAGATGATGAATATCATATTTTAAGTACCCTATTGGAAGTATATTTGAATATAAATTTATTAGGATGAAAATAGAACAATTATATACCAAATGTTTAGCCGAGGCAACCTATTATATTGCTTCAAAAAATGAGGCTGCAATTGTAGATCCCCTTCGAGAAATAGCTCCTTATTTAGCGATGGCTAAAAAAGATAAAGTAACCATAAAGTATATATTTTTAACCCATTTTCATGCCGATTTTGTTTCTGGTCATGTAGATTTGGCTCAAGCCACTGGGGCAACAATTGTTTATGGTCCAACGGCAACTGCGGATTTTGATTTCTATGTAGGGAAAGACAATGAAGAATTTAAACTAGGAGATGTAACTATAAAATTATTACACACTCCTGGGCATACGTTGGAATCTTCTTCATTTTTATTATTTGATGCATCAGGAAAAGAGCATTGTCTGTTTTCAGGTGATGCATTATTTATTGGTGATGTAGGAAGGCCAGATTTAGCTGTTTCTTCTACTGTAACAAAGGAAGATTTAGCAGCAAAGTTATATCATTCACTTCGAGATGTAATTATGAAATTACCTAACGATATTATTATATACCCAAATCACGGTAAAGGATCTGCATGTGGTAAAAACATGAGTAGTGAAACTTTTGATACTTTAGGAAACCAGAAGAAAGTAAATTATGCTCTAAATCCAACGCTATCTAAAGAAGAGTTTGTAAAACAAGTTTTAGATGGGTTAACAGAACCACCACAGTATTTTCCCAAAAATGCTCTGATGAATAAAGCCATTAATACTTCAATAGATGATATACTAACAAAAGGGTTGACGGCTATAACGGCTAATCAATATCAACATTATTTAGTAACACAAGATGTACAATTTTTAGATGTTAGAAGCCCTAAAGAATTTACAGAAAAACACATTGCTAATTCAATTTTTATAGGTTTAGATGGCACTTTTGCCCCTTGGGTAGGTGTTTTAATAGAAAATAGTAAGCAACCTATTATTTTAATAACTCCTAAAGGTAGAGAAGAAGAGACAGTAACCCGTTTATCTCGAATCGGATATGATAATGTATTAGGATATATTGAAGGTGGTATTGAATCTTTGGAAAAAGAAGGATTAAAAATGAATTCAATTCCTTGTTTGGAAGCTAATAATGATAAAATGCTAGCTGATAGTTCTTCTTTTTTAGATGTTAGAAGAATAGAGGAGTTTAATGAAAATAACATAAAAAATGCAGAACATTTACCTTTAGATCTTAATTTAACAGCTAATACATTAGAAAAAAATGAATCATATTACGTGTATTGTGCTGGAGGATATAGATCGGTAATAGCAATATCAATATTAAATAGATTAGGTTATAAAAACCTCATAAATATCAATGGTGGATTTATAGAAATTAAAAATAATAGTAAAATACCGTTAAAAGAATGTAGAAGAAACTGTCCTACATGTGCCTGTAGTGATTAGTTTAGTTTAGTTTAGTTTAGTAGTTGAAAAAAGTCCGATCGAAAATTTATTCAATCGGACTTTTTGATTTTAAGTGATTTATATTTTAAAAGTAATCACGGGGATTTGTGCATGGTTGGCAATATCTTCACCGATGCTACCTTTTATCATATGTGCTAACCCTTTTCTACCGTGTGTTGGAATTGCAATTAAATCAACATTATTTTTGTTACAATAATTTAATATTCCGTTTTCTATATTATAATCATTATGAATGTTAAAAGTAACGTCATTAGATGTGAGGTTTAATTTATTTAAGAATTGAGAAATTTGTGTATCAATTTCATTAGAACTTTTAAAATTTCTTCCGGGAGTGTTGATATAAAGTAAATTAATGTTAACATTTAAATGACTGGCAAATTTTTTAGCTTTTTTAAATGCTTCAAAGCAATCGTCAATAAAGTTAGAGGCAAATACAAAATTATTGAATTCCAAATTTTCTTGCTCGGCTTTAACAACTAATACAGGAATATCTGAAGTACGTACAACTTTTTCAGTGTTTGAACCTACAAACATTTGTTGTATTCCACTTGTACCATGTGATCCCATAATTATCAATTCCGCGTTTTCTTTTTTTGCTGAACTGATTATTCCTTCAAAGGTTCTATAATTTTGTATTGCTTCTTTGACAGAGATATCCTTTAGATATTCCTTATCTAGGAAAGTACTAAATTTCTTTTTTGCCAATTTTGTAAATAAAAGTAACTCTGGATATTCTTCTGAACTATCTTTTGTTAAAAAAGTTTCAGGAATACCCAGCATATGTAATACAATAATTTCAGCATCATATTGCTTTGCAAATTTGGCTGCTGTTTTTAAAGCGTATTCTGATTCTTTGGAGAAATCTGTTGGGACTAAAATTTTGTTCATAGTAATAAGTTTGTTTGGTTAATTATTAAATTGTCATGGAAAACAATTTTGTAGTAGGTTTATTGCGTTGTAAGTGTACGTCAAAAGCCATACAAATGTTTCGTACATATGCTCTAGCTTCTTCCGGAACAGTTAGTGAATTATTATCGATGAATACTAAACCATCGTTTTCTAATTCAGTTAACAGTTTTAAATAAGTATCCATATTCTTAAATTGCATAGCGGGGTCACCCCATGAAGTTTTAAAATGACACATAATATTTAAAATATGTTTTCTAATAATTAAATCTTCTTCACTTAATAAATGCCCTCTAAAAACGGGTATTTCTCCATTGTTTACTTGTTGCTGGTATTCTTTTACAGTTTTAGCATTCTGAGCAAAAGCATACCAGGTATCACTGATGGCTGACATCCCTAAACCAATCATTAATTGGGTTTTATTGGCGGTATATCCCATAAAATTACGGTGCAAGGTTTTGGTTTGGGTTGCTGTATATAAACTATCGGTAGCTAAAGCAAAATGATCCATTCCAATTTCTATATAACCAGCTTCTTGAAGCCACTGTTTCCCTTTTTCGTATAATTCTCTTTTCTCTTTATCTTGTGGTAAATCAGCTGAATTATAACCACGCTGGCCTACACCTTTAATCCACGGTACATGAGCATAACTGTAAAAGGCAATTCTATCCGGTTTTAGTTCTTTGGTTTTGGCAATGGTTTTTTTTACTTTTTCTAAGGTTTGAAAAGGTAATCCGAAAATTAAATCATGACTTATAGAAGTATAACCAATTTCATGAGCCATTTGCGTTACTCGTTGGACGTTTTCAAACGGTTGCACTCTATGAATGGCTTTTTGAACAGTTTCGTCATAATCTTGTACACCAAAACTAACTCTTGTAAATCCTAGGTTATAAAGGGTTTGTAATTGCTCCTTAGTAGTATTGTTTGGATGTCCTTCAAAGCTAAATTCATATTCAGGGTGTCTTTCTGCATTTTTAAAAAGGCCATCTATCAATCGTTTCAAATTACTGCTAGAAAAAAATGTTGGTGTACCACCACCCAAGTGAATCTCTTTAATAACAGGACGTTCTAACAATACCTCTAAATACAATTGCCACTCTTTAATTAAAGTACTAATGTAATCTTCTTCAACCTCATGTCGTTTGGTGATGTGTTTGTGACACGCACAAAAAGTACATAAACTTTCACAAAAAGGGAGGTGTATATATAAACTAATACCTTCTTCTTGGTTGCTTTCGGAAAAAGAACGTTGAAAAGTTTCTATCCAATCAGATTTAGAAATACCTTCTTTATTCCAATACGGTACTGTGGGATAACTGGTATAACGAGGTCCTGGAATATTATATTTTTGAATAAGTGATGCCATTAAAACTAGTTTAAGGGGTAAAATTAGCTCATAATTAGCATTAGAAATATGATATTCGTCAGTTTATAGGCTTTTATATAAAACTTGCATGATACTGATAATTATCAGTTGTGATTATTTTAATAGCTGTACTTTTGTAATAGTACACACATGAAGTATTTGTTATGGGAGATTCGCATAAATTAGAGTTGAATAAGGAAGAAATGAAACAATTAGGGTATCAAATAATAGATACTATTGTTGAGCATTTCGATACACAAAATAAGAAAAAACCTGTTGCTATTGCTTCCAGAAAAGAAATGGACGATTTGTTTTTGGAAAATGCTCCTGAAGAACCTACTAGTGCAAAAGAAGTGTTAGATTTTGTAATCGATAAGGTATTACCAAATAGTAATATTGTATCACACCCAAAGTCGTATTCCTTTGTTCCGGGACCAAGTAATTATGTAAGTGTTATGGCAGATACTTTAGCTACGGGGTTTAATATTTTCTCTGGAGGATGGGCTGCGTCTCCTGCAGCGGCGGAATTGGAAATAGTAACTATGAACTGGCTATTGAAGCTTTTTAAATTTCCAGCCAAAAAGGGTGGTGGTTTATTTACTAGTGGTGGTTCTATGGCTAATTTAACAGCTTTAGTTACTGCAAGAAGACAGCGTTGTGGTGATGACTTTTCCAAAGCTATTATTTATATGTCGGACCAAGCACATTCGTCCAATATTAAAGCTATTAGAGTGTTAGGTTTTAAAAAAGAACAAGTGCGCATTATACCTACCGATATAGAATTTAAAATGGCTATTAATAAACTGAAAAATGCTATTGCTAAAGATAGGTTGGAAGGCCTAGAACCTTTTTGTATAATAGCTTCTGCAGGTACAACTAATACAGGTACGGTAGATCCGTTAAATGAAATAGCAACTATTTGTAAAAGGGAGAAGTTGTGGTTTCATGTAGATGGTGCTTACGGTGCTGCTGCAATTCTATCAAAAAAAGGAAGTCAGTTATTAAAAGGAATTGAAAAAGCTGATTCTTTAGCCATTGATCCTCATAAATGGATGTATCAACCTTATGAAATTGGATGTTTATTAGTTAGAAATCATAATTGGTTGAGTGATACATTTAGTGAGAAACCGGAGTATTTAAGGGATATAGAAGGAAATGCTTCAGAAATTAACTTTTATGATCACGGAATTCAATTAACCAGACGCTTTAGAGCGTTAAAGTTCTATATGTCTGTAAAAACTTTTGGATTAAAAGCCTTTAAAAAAGCGGTAAGTTATAATATAGATTTAGCAGATCAAGTGGAAGAGATACTTCGTAAAAGCTCAAACTGGGAAGTAATTTCACCAGCAACTTTGGCCGTTATAAATTTTAGATATAACCCGATAGGAAATAAGTACACGGAAAAAGAATTAGATGCTTTAAATCAGTTTATATCCAAGCGAGTAGTGGAGTCCAGAGAAGCACTATTGGTAACTACCATATTGCAGAAACAGGTAGTGCTACGTATGTGTTTAATTAATCCTAGAACTACTTTAAAAGATGTAAAGGATACTCTGGCTTTGTGTGAGTCAGTGGTTAAACAATATTGATTTAATTTTTTAACAAAAAAAAATAACTATATATACTCTTTATAAGAACAGAGAAAAGGAGTAGCTATCTTTACAATTGTTTAAGAAAATTACTTAAATCTTTTTCTTTAGGCAAAAGTAATTTTTGCTTCAATCTGTATTTGCTCATCCTAATAGCTTTTTCAGTTACATTTCTTAAAATGGCGATATCTTTATTTGATAGATTTAATCTTATTAAGCCACATAGGTATAGATCATTTTTAGTTAGCTTACTATTTACTTTAATTAGTTTTTCATTGAAATTCTTATGGAGAATATTGGCTTTTCTCTGAAACTCCTTTAATTGATTCTCTATACCTAACTGTGAATTAACTTTATGAAGTAGTTTAGTGTACTCTTGACTATCCCCTTGACCTGTTTTTTTTAGTTGATTTAATTCATGTTTAAGATTTTGTGTAAATTGATAGCTTTCAGAAATTTCTATGGCATAGTTAGTAAGTTCTTCATTTTTTGCATCTAAATTTTCCTTTAGCTCAATGTTTTCTACTTTTTTATTTTTTAACTCGGCCTTTATGAGCTGATTCTTTATTTTCTGCATTTCTGCTTTTTTTGTTTGGTCACTTTTTATTTTTAAGTATCCAAAAAATCCTAATAAAAGGAACATTAAAGCGACACCAATAGCTAAGTAAATTTTCAAGCGCAATATTTTTTCTCCCTGTTTTAGATGACTGATTTCTTCTTTCTTTTTGTCTAAAAGAGCTTGGTTTAATAAAAGTTCATAGTTAATTTTATCCAATTGAAACACAGATTTAGTTGCTGTGATTTTTTCTATTATTTTAGGACCGTAAAGTGAATCATTTAATCGGATGTATTTATTAATGTAATTCTCTGCTTTATCAATTTCTTTTGAATTCATATAAAGGCTTATAAAATTTTTATAGGTCTTTAACTGAAGGGATGCATTAGAGTGATCATTTAATACATTTTGCGCTAATTTATTATAGCTTTTAGCTTTGACCCAACTCCCAAACTTCATGTGCAGTTTAACGAGCTTTAAATAAGCACTTACCAAATTGGTATATGATTCATATTTTTTACAAAATGTTATATCAGTGTTTAATAAACTAAATGCTTTATCTTTTTCATATTTATTGAAATAACATTCTGCTAGGTTTCCACTAACAATACCAACCATCAAACTGT
>Ga0209291_1002296_pt1 | contig 15653 bp, 11 predicted proteins | sample GOMGulsemesocosm_FD_184633 | JGI IMG/M metagenome (GOLD analysis project Ga0209291, IMG submission 184633) | Methane-oxidizing microbial communities from mesocosms in the Gulf of Mexico - GOM9B Gulf of Mexico (SPAdes) (version 2) | ecosystem: Environmental > Aquatic > Marine > Cold seeps...
TGTTATCATTTATTGGTCTTGATTGCCTCATGAGGCAACGTCACTTTGTTCTCTATGCCTACTACATTACAATAAAACTTACAAAACCAATACCCACAAAAAAAGCCTCTCATTTCTGAAAGGCTTTAAGTGGTCCCACAAGGGCGATTTTAGTGTTTTTGAGGTTTATTTAATATTGTCATTAATTGTTTGTTTATATAGGTTTAGGGTAGTTTTGTTGGTTTTGCAGGTATCTTAAAATTAACTATAAAACAACTTATTAGTAGGTGTGAAAGTAGGTGTTTGATTTTTTTTGTTAACTTTACTTTCATGAAGGTTACTCCAAAGCTAAAGAAAAAATCCATTGTTTTGTCTTATAGATTAGATTCAATATTATATGAGTTATATGTCAACATAACTGTTGAAAGTGATAGATGGAGTATCTCAAAACGAATAATTAAGGGTGAGGGGTCGATTGTAGCTGAGAAGAATGCAAAGATAAAAAAATACCAGAAGGAGATTGAGCTCTATATATTGAGACTCCGTAGCGAAGGAAGAGAGTATGTTCATAATGATTTAAAAGAACACTTAAAAAAAATAGAATACAATAAATCATCAATAGACTCTTCTACAAGTTTTATAGCTTACTTTGAGAGTTATATTGCAATAGGGGAGGATAGATATGCTTCTCAAACTATTAAGGCATATAATACTACTAAAAATCATTTCATTGCCTACATTAAAAAGGAGGGTAAGAGAAATGTTACGTTTGACAGTCTCACAGTTTCATTTTTGACAAGTTTTAACGATTATTTAAATATTACTGTCGGACTTAGTCCAGCTTCTCGTGGTAAGCAAATTAAAAATATTAAAGCTGTAATGAAAAAGGCTTTGGATGAAAATCTACATTCAAATAGGGATTTTCAAGCTGTTAAAAAGGATAAAGAGAGTTCTGTTAATGTATTTTTAAAATTTTCAGAAATAATTGAGATGATTGGTTTTGATAAGTTTACTACTGATGAGCAAAAAGTTATAGATGCATTTGTTTTTATATGTCTTACAGGTTTGAGATATAAAGATTATTATAATTTAGAGAGTTATAATTTTTATGATGTAACTGTAGATGATAAGGAAGTTTGGTATTTAAGTTTTATTCAGCATAAAACAAGGGAGAAGGTTGAAGTACCTATTATGTACAAAGAAGTGGTTGAATTACTCAGAAAGTATAATTTTGAACTACCAAAATTTACTAACGCATTTTTGAACAGGAGTCTAAAGGAAATATTTGAAAAGCATGCGTTGTTCAGTAATAAAGTACAAATACTTAAAGAAAAGAGAAAGGGTATTTATTTAAGAAGAGACTTGATTACAATACATACAGGTAGAAGGTCGTTTTGCACAAATCAATATCTACAAGGCACGCCAAGTCAGTTTATAATGGCGGCATCTGGACATAAAACAGAATCAGCCTTTAGGATATACATAAAGGCTGATAGTTTTGATAAAGCAAATGGATTATTAAAGTATATTAATTATTAGGAACCTGTTTTACTTAAGAATAGGGGCTTCAGACGTGGTCTATCTCTAAGACAATCTTCAACTTGACTTCTTTCAAATATTAAATATTTACCACCTCTACAAATTGGAATCAGAAGACCTTCTTTTTTTAACTTCTTTAGAGTAGTTGTACTGATTTTATATTCTTCAGCTATTTCATCATAAGTCAACTTGTTATTCAAAGATTCTGCTGTTCGGTCTAACAAAGTGCGTTCATCTCTTATTACTTCTTTTACTATTTCTCTAAACTCATTCATAAACTCGTCTTTAGCGTCAGCCATCAGCTGAATCATAAGTAATCTCATTGTATCTTTCATCATTTTAGTTTTTGGTTATTAATTATTTATTTAAGCGTTTTATCTTGCATATTGTTGACTCAGACATCTTCAGAATAGATGCTATCTCATTTCCTTTATAGCCCTTATTTAAAAGTTCAATGGCTTTCTTATTTCTTGGTTTGCCTAAAAACTTCCCGACAGACTCTTTTGTGTTTTGACTCCTTCCAACATATACTCCTCTTGCTTTCGCTAAAGCTATTCCCTGGGCTTGGGCCTCTCTAATTTGTTCACGTTGCATTTCCGCAATTACTCCCAGAATACTAATTACCATTTTTGCAATTGGATTTTCCTTTCCGTCTTCGTTAAGAGTTTTTAATCCTTGCGATATAAAGTTCACCTGAATACCTTTCTCTGATGTGTATTTTAAAGTTTGAAGAATATCTAAAAGACTTCTGCCAGCTCTAGAAATGGACCATATACCAATTGACTTTACGTGTCCATCATCAAGAAGTTTTTTAAGCTCACTTCCGCCTGGCCTTTTAAAGAATTCTACACTTCCACTTATTTTATCTTCTATAACCCAATCGAAATCAGCCTCATTTACTCGTTGACGGTCAGTTCGCTGGTCAATTGAACTAGTACGTGTGTACAATATATTGAGCTCTCCTCTTTTAGGCTTACCCCCCTTTGACACTATTTTTGAAATTTTGCTCATTGTTTCCTTGAGTTTTTTGATGTTTTAGATTTCACTAAATAGACTCTTATTCGAAGTATACTCTAATATTAGGCTTATAACTAATCTATTTCGACAAGTTACATACGTCAGTAAAAGACATTAGACAGGTGAGTAGTCTATTGTAGTAGAGGAAGGTATGTGGAAATCAATCGTTCTCTTCTATTAGAAATATCATACTTAGATTTGATGGAGGTATAATTAATCACTCCAGGAATGGACTACAATTTTAACGTGGTTTTAAAGAAGCAGATGCTCAGTATTCTTTAATCCACTAATTGACATAGTATTAATTATGCTGGTCCAATACTAATGGTGTTTTCCAATAAAAATAGTGTAAACGAAAAAAAGCATCCTAAAAATGGATGCATTTATTAATTCATTGATAAGATTACAAAGGAGTCTACTTAAAAATATTACTAATTAACTCAAACTGCAATCAAGGCTAAAGCTACACCATTGTTCAGTAGAATAAATAATGATAAATTTTCATCGTTGAAACTCAGAAAAGTGTTAGAGGCAGCGTAATATTCCATATAGTCTTCTCTTGCCTCTTTTATACTCATTTTTGACTCATACATTTCCCGTGAACAACTTTTAACTTCCTGATTGAAAAGTTCGTTACTGTAATGAAAATGAGTGTAGAACTGTTGTCGTATTACAAAGAAATCAATTCGATTTGTTTTTGCAGAAAAATATGAACCAGCTGAAATCTTAACACTTTTTGATAGAAAGGTGAGATTTTCAGAAATACCAGGTAGTAGATTCTGACAACAATTAGTAAGAAGAAAACTTGGATAAATGAAATCTTGGAGCTTGAGATTAGAGTAAATTTTTAGAGCGACTGACTCTAATCGTGTTTTGTAATCGCTTGATAGATAGTTCCTCTCTAATTCCAACATTTCCTTATGGCTACAAGAATTTAAAATTAATTGATACGGCAAGCTACTTTTAAGGTAAGCTCCATCACGCCACTCTACCATTCCAATATGAAAGCTTAGTTGATTGTTAAAATAAAATGGCATTAGACCTAATTGAGGCATATCTTTCCTTTTGGAATTGATTTCAGATTTAATTCAATAAATGGTGATTTTAATTGATGTACTTTTCTTGGTGAAAATACATTTCGACTCAACCATTTACATGTCACAACATTGATATTTCTTTCAGACCTTTTGATAACTGTCATGACCTCCATGAGTTTCAAACTCATTGAATAGTTTCTTTTGAGAACTCGATTAATGTCCCTTATCACCAGAATAAGTTCTTTTAGGAGTTCTGTGTTGAGATTGTTGGATGATTGTTCCATATTTGTTTAACCAATTTATTTCGATTAGTTACAGAAGTGAGAAGTGATAAATCTATGTTCAAGGGAAGGAATCGCTAATATTCTTCATAATATATGTCTTCAACTAAGATGACGTGAACATTCATATCACTACAAATAGCCTTGATTTCTTTGTAGGTTAGTGAAGATGGATTTGATACAAGAAATTTAAACGTTTTCTTATTCAATTGATGTTGAATTTCGATTGTCTGTCTTTTTTCTTCCATACGCTTATAACTAATATAGTTCGAATAGTTACTTATTGGAGGGGGATTTGGTCTGCAGCAGCAATTACATATGCTCACAACCCAAAACCTGATAACTGATGATGAAAGAGACAATACCCCATTATGAAGCTTCGATAGTCTCTTTCTGACTAGTTTCATCCATCGGATATAACTTTTGAAATGACCTATCAAAACATCAATAATAACATCATTCTTTTTATCTGTCTTAACCATTATTTGAGCAGCTATAGGAGCTAACCTAAAGCCATTCGTGCTATCTTCTCTCATATCTCTGAACATATAGTGTATAGAGCGAAATAATTCTTTTTCTGTATGCTCAGCATGGAATAATTCACCACCAAACTTTGGTGTAGATTTATTCCACTTATCAATGAATGGTTTTAATTCAGAACGCTTTCCCTTGATGACCAAATGAACATGTGAGGTAGAGGTTTTGTCTTCGTTACACCTGCGAGAGTAACTACCTTTTGTTTTGTAATGACCAACGATAATAAACTCAAATTTTCCTGGAGCTAAAAACTCTACAACCAATAAAATAAGAGCTAATATTTCCAATACATCATCTGGATGTGAGTGAACCGAAGCAAAAATAGAGTTATCCTCTGTAAACCCATGTCTTTTCATTAAGTCATAAGTTTCCTTTTCCATTTCGTCAATGTTTTTAGGCTGGATAATATTTACTATTCTTTTCTTACTCATTATAGGGTATAGCGATGCTTATGTCTTTGCCATTACGACCAGTGCAATTATAACTGATAATCAGCTATTTAATAAAATTCGGATACTTGATAAAGCCTGGAGAATGCCTTCTCGAACTTGCACAATTCCTAAAAAAGAAGTAATAACTATTCATGTAGGTAACGCACAGCTTACCCAGATGTACGACATGGAATGGAATCTCCCTTTCTAATAAATAGAACCAAAAAACATTTTTGGGGCTATGATTACCAGCTGGAGATTTTATTTCTTTACTTTTCTTGTAGAATGATAACTTTCGAGTTTATCTGAAAAATCATAGAGAATAGATTTTTGTGGTCTTACATTGACTTCCAACACAAAACTAAAGCAGAATTTTCAACTGCACAAATAAATCTTCCAGATGTTAAAAACTTCTATGTTTTATTCCCCCATCTTTTACTATTTACTTTTCTCCAAAAGTTAAATACCCAATCTTCTTTTAGCAGCTTTCTATTTTTGTAAACGACAAAGTCATTCTCCTCTAATAGCTCTAAATCTTCTATTGTTCTTAAAAGAGTTGTTCTTGGCGTTTTTAAGACCTTAAGAGCTTCTGACCATTCCAAGTAGAACTCCCCTTGTATAACAGTATAAATTACATCTTTTCTGTGATTGGTATTTTCCATTTTATAATTTTTTATTTAATTATAAATAGTCTAAAACTTTCCGTATTTGGCTACATTTTCAAGAATACGTTGGTTGTAATCATCAAAACCCTAAAACATACATCGAGCTTAGTGCTGGATTAGCAATTTGAATAGAGCCTTCCTTTCCTACTCGTCATACTTCCATATGATAACAATCAAGTCTGAAATAGGGTACGTTTTAGCCAGCTTAATTTAGTGGTCTAATTAAGCGCACGAGGCTAAAAATCTATTAAAATAAAACACTAAAATTAGAGGCTAATACACAAGTAAAATATACGTTTGAATTTATGCTTCTCAACTAATTAATTTGAGTACTAATTGGTTCATTATTTTCTGAAAATTTAATACTATTAAGATGATTTGGGTCTCCAGTTTTGTCAGAGCCTTTAAAACAATATTCATAAAACTGTTTTAAGGTTTTATTTTCATGATTCCAATCTCTTAGCGTTTTGTTTTTGAGCAAGAATTCCGTACCTCCTTTATATATCCTAAAATTGAAATTGACTTTTGTAAGTATGGCTTCTTCGTTAGGTTCTTTTATATAATCAATGCTGTCTCCTAATATTATTTCATAGTCATAAACTACTCCATGATTATCTTTTGTTTGTAACTTTAGTTTAGCACCTTTTTTTAGGACCTCTTTAGTGATTTCAATTTTTCGTAACTTAGTTAATGTATCTATACAAGTATCTAACTCACTATAAAATTTTGGAATATCATAACTATCATGGCTGGAGGGATTCAATACAAATTCACGGTGGGAATTTAATTTTTCGAATAACATTTTATTTAGTTGATTACTTTCTGAAAAAGTCACTGCAGCAGATAGTAAGTTCCCCAAGGCCTTCAATTTCCCATCTTCATTCAACTTGTATTTTGATGGTAGAATTTCTTTTAAGAAACTTTCTGCTTCTTTACGTAGAAAATTACCTGCAATTTCATATTCATTTTGCTCTAAATACCTAACGGCTTTGCCTAAATATGATTCTGATTTGTAAATGAGCGGTAATGGAATGTCATTGGTCTTATGTGAGTACATTTCGATGTATTCCCAGTTATTTTGCTTAGAGTGCTTTATTTTGCTTCTTGCCATTTGGAAAAAGAACTTGTCGTGCGTTAGAATCAAAATCTGATGTTCTGATTCCTTTTTCAAAATAATGTCTAGAACAATATTTCTGTGACTCATATCCAAACTGAGTAACAAATCATCTAAAACTAAAATACTTCCAGCATCACTAAATGTACCTCTTTCGTCAAGCATAGCGAAACGTATAGCTAAAGCAATCGCTGTTAATTTTGCTTCGTTTAAAAATGTATGTGGATTATGAATTAACTGTTTATTTTCAGCCAGTTTAGGGTCGACTAATTTGGCAGTTAACTTAATTTTTGGTTCATGTAATTTCCCGTCTTTTGCTCTTTGACTTTTACTTTTATTAAAATCTGCTGTTATACCTTCAGTATTGAAGTTTAGAGTAAAAGGTTCACGAAATTCAGTTGTAAGGTATTTATTTGCTGATTCAGTTATTTTTAAAAGATAAGTTTTTAATAATTCAACAAAGCGAGGAATAGTAACATTTTTATATCGTTTGTATTCATCTGAACTTACGATGATAGTATTCTTTTTTTTTGGTAAATTAGAAATAGTACCTGAAATAAACTCCCACCAATCTGCTGCATTAGTCGTAGCTGAAAGTTCACCATTATGCTTTGTAAACTCCTCTTCTAAATCAATGAACATTAAAAGGTCTTTTACAAATAATGGAAATAAATCAATGGGCTCGCTATTTCTAAAGTCGTAAAGCTTTGATAGGTATTTGTAGTTTAAAAAATCACTTGCCTTAAGTGTCTTTTCTACCAGTTTTCCACTTTTAGTATTTACAGATGTTTCACTGATTTCTTTTTGGGTTATAGTTCCATCAGTACTCACGAATTCGACAGCAATTGCAGAAGTGTCTGTGTCATTTGCATATCTATTTCTTAAGCTTTGAGCTCCTTCTTTTAAAAAATACTTCTTAATTTTGTCATCTTTACTTTTTAAGCAACTTTGAAGAAAGGTATATAACGCCCAATAAATAGAGCTTTTCCCACTTCCATTTTCGCCAAATAGGAGTAGGTTATTTTCGTTTAGTTCAATTTTATTATGAGCGTATTCCGTTTCTGTACCATAGAAAAATTTGAAATTTCTAAGGGTTATTGATTTTATCTTTTGCATATTAATCAGTAAGTAAGGGCATTAGTAAATCACGAAGTTCAATCTTCATTTCTTTTAAGTTGTTCCTTATCTCGTTATCCTTTTCTCTCAGTTTTTGGTAAGAATTATGAATAATATTTTTTTGTTCTTCTGGTGTTTTACCTTCAATAGATTTAAAATCACGCTCAGCATACTTTAAAAAATGCAAACCTGCTTTTTTAAATTCATCGGGGAAATATAACTCAAAAACCATTGCGTCAATTACTTCTTCAAAAGCTTCTGATATATGATTGTTTGGAACAAAATCATTTAGTTTTATATCATCTGAATACTTATTTAAGACCAATAAGTTATCTACGATAATGTCAAAAACGAACTCTTTTGAAGTATGAGCAACAGGAAAAGTTCTCAATTTTTCAACTCCAATATCAACCCCAACACCTCTAAGTTTACCAAATATATAGAACCATTTGTTTGCTAGTTTAGAATTTAAGAGTGCTAACAAATATTTTAAACTGTTTTCCTCATGTTTTTTTATAATAGAAGAGAATGAGAATCCAAAAAAGTAATTTTCCTCATCATACGTGAAATCAGGAGACTTAAACATTCCCTTGAAAACAATCTTAGGTTCATTAAAATATTTTACGCTACGAGCACGGTGAATACCATATGGTTTATTCGATGAACTTATAAAATCACTCATAATATCCAAATGAGCTTTTATATTAAAAAAATTAGAACTCTCTTCAATTTCTACTTTTGTGACTTTATCAGAGTATATAAGGAATTTTTTATTTTGAGGTTTAAGATAATATCTACCAACATCATTAGGGGCTATATATTTTTGTAGAATTCCTTTTTCCTCTTTTGTAAATTGTAAATTATCAACTTCAGATTGAGAAAGAACAAAAATACCTTGTCCTACTTCGAAATGTGCATTTCCAATTTTTGAATATTGTTTTTTTGAAATTTTATCACTTGCTTCAACAACACCTTGTGAAACATCATAAAGCGCTCCAAGTTTAGTAGTTTCAATCTCAAAGTTTAATTGAGTATTGTAGACAATATTGCTGTCAGTGAAAACTTCTTGATTATTTAGAGTGAACATTTTTATATTTTCATTCTCAACTGGAGAACTTATTTGCTTTACATCATTAAATAATTTGTTGTACTTGAATTCAGAAGAATGTTTTTTATTGTAAATATGAATCATATGATGACCAGCAACATTCTGAAATACTCTAAGTTTACCAATATCAACGACATTGCTAAATGATAACTCGTCTTCGACTCTGTTTATAAGTTTTTTTGCTCCTTGGCTATTAAGCCAATATCTAGATGTAATAAATGAAATTACTCCTTTTTCATTTACTAAATTCATAGATTGATGCAGAAAATAGAACCAGAAATCCATTTTTCCTTGATGCCATTTCAATCCAAGAGGGGACTTATTAACTGGCTCAAAAATATGAGCATTATCTCTTTCTTTTAGATAAGGAGGATTACCAATAACAATATCGAAACCTTCAAAGTTTCCTTCGCTGTTTAAAAGGTTGGGAAATTCAAAACGCCATTCTACAGCTTCTTTAAAAATTTTGGCTTCTTCACGGTCTTTTTTTTCTTGTTCCAGTTCTGCAATATCTTTTCTTAGCTTAGTATTTCTTCGTTTTTCGGCTGCTGTTTGTGTGTATTCAAACAAGCCTTCATTAACATATTGGTTTAATTCATACTTTTTATCATATAATTTCTTAGATTCCTTAATTGATATGTATGTTTTGAAAGCATTTTTAACATCTTCAATAAGTTGTTTAAATTCCTCTTTTTTATCGTGGTTAGCTTCGTGCATATAGTTATTCACCAATGTTTTGTACTTTGCTAAATCAACTTTGTCTTTTTCAGTACGTCCTTTATTGAATTCACTGAAAACTTTATTAATAGGAGTGTCTAAACTATATCTACTTATGAGTGAATTACCACAAATAATTTTGTAATCTAAATTTGGTAATGGGCGAGGAGTTGGTTCGTCAACAACTAACGAAAGCCAAAAACGTAAACGAGCAATATCCACAGCACCTTCTTCAATATCAACCCCATAAATAGAATTTTCTATTATACGTTCTTTTACCCTAGCAGGACTCCAAGTTTCGTAACCTTGTTCAAAAGCAATTAATCCTTTTAATGCGAAAATTTCGTGTAATAAACCCATTGGGAATGCACCAGAACCAATAGCTGGGTCTAGTATTTTGAGTTTATTTAGTAAAGAATTAATGTCTTCTAACTCATTTTCAGTTAAATTACCTTGTTCCTTTTGTTTTACAAAAATCGTTAAATATTCTTTTGATGTGTTTTCTAAATGCGTGTTTAAATATTCAATTATTGACTCTTGTGTCATATAATGAACAATCTCTTTAGGCGTATAAAAAGCACCTTTATCTTTATTGTCCTCTAACAAATTCTCGAAAATATGACCTAGCATTTCTGGGTCAACGCCTATATCTTGGTCATCAGGACTACTTTCGTCAACTGTGAAATTGTATTGACGAAAAAATGCAAGAAGTTCTATAAAACGTTGTGGTTCAAACTGAATATTTTCAGGCTCTGTTTCATCTTTTTCAAATAATCCTCCGTTCAAATATGGAATACGAGTATTGGTAACTGAAAAAATATCATTTTTATTTGAGCGGTCTAAATTTAAAGTATTAAAAAATAAAGGTGCTAAAGCATTTTGATAAAAGTTATTTTTGTCTGGAAATTCTTCAAACAAACGGAAAAGAAAGTCTAACTGTCCTTCTCCCCAATCTTTGTCAATTGGAACTCCCATCCAACCTTTTTTTTGAAGAAAAAATAAAAACACAAAACGACCAAGGAATTTCTTAACAAAGTCACTTACGAGGCGTTCTGCTTTTCTGTGTTTATCTTCGAGTGTGTTACTTGAAGATGTTTGATTTAAAAAATGATTAAAAGCCTTTGAATTATCTACTATATAGCTTACAAAAGTTTCGTATTGATGAAAATAGCCATTATAAAACTCTTTTGATAATTTTTCTACTGAAAATGCTTTTAGCACGTCTTCAAGGTTAATGTCTCTAGTCTTTATCTGTTTAAAAAGCCACTCAAACTGATTTAAAGCTGTTTTAACGGTTTCATTCTGTCCAAGTAAGTATGTGTATCTTTTTTGGTGAGTTTCGGTTTTAACTTCATTATTGTCTTCATCCCAATAGAGAGATTTCGAGATAAATGTAAAACGCCAATCGGAAGCATTTTTATTGTAATAAGTTATAATTGCTCCATCAATGTATCCAAAACCAATTTCTCCAGAAACAATGCTTCTTAAGCCAACCCTATTTTTTGTTACTTGCTGATTTTCTTTTAATTCAACTTCGTAGAATTTTATTACTCTACCATCAGATAAAGTAATATCTCCATATTCCCAAATATGTTCTACATCTTTATGTTTAACAAGTGATTGGTCTTTTAAATCTACAGGGGTTTCAAAATAACTAGAAGAAATATCTCTAAAAAGTTCTTTTAGGAATCCTTTCCAAATAGAACTTTGGTACGGGGACTTGAATATGTTGTACAATGTATTTCTGTTCATATTCTAATGGTTTAATAAGTGAATGATTCTGATATAATTATTTGAGGTTTTGAACTTTCTGGTGTTTTAAGTCTCTTCTTAGGTTCATTATCAAACAATTCTTCTTTTATTTCTTCAAAAGGATAAGACCTTATGATTTTCATCATTTCGTTAAATTCCTCAACACGTTTTAATTTTTTACTTAAACTTTCTTTTTTTAGTTTGTTAATTTCACGTGGTAGCTTTTGAAAACGTCCAATTTCAATTGCTTTTTTTGCTTCTAGAAGTAACACTTTTTCATTTTTAGCAGCATACTCTTGGAGGATAGCATTTTTAAGAACTGAAATTGCTCGTTTTTCATTTGGCCCTAATTTTATGCTAGCTTTTGTTCCTAAACTTAAAAGACTCTGGTCTTCCCAAAATGAATCTAAAGCGGTGTTAATCTGTTTGTAATGAAGTTTTGGTAGTTGTGTTGCCTGTTCGTTAAATTCAGCTTTATATAGTCTTGCAGCTTCAATAAAAGTTAGTTCTTCAATGGAATTATCAGAATTTATTAAATAATATGCATCTCTTTTTTTATTTTTGATGTAGGCAACAGTCTGTCCTTTAATTGCTTTGTTTTCACGCCCACATCGTGTTCTTCTTGGGATTTTATTTTTGATGTATTGGTATTTATCAGGATGCTCTTCTCTAAATTTTCGTAAATAATTCAAATATTCAAGTCGTTCATCTCTTTCTTCTTCTGGTAGTTGTTCAAATAAACCATAAGAATCATAGTCTTCATTGGTTGAATAAATTTGACTATCTTCTCCTAAAGCCGAGTGGAAGGCTTGAAGTTTCATATATGCTTTTTTATTAAGTTCAATTTCACTATCTGCTTGTTCTGTAGGGAAAAAGTTATATATGTTGATAAACTTTGCAGAAGTTCCAATTCTATTTACACGCCCAATTCGTTGCATTAATCGTGTGGCATTCCAAGGAATGTCATAGTTTACAATTGTATTAGAACGATGTAAGTTCACTCCTTCTGCCAATACTTCCGTAGTTATGATAATATCATAATCATTTTTTGTTTGAGTAATTGGTTGATTAGCATCAAAGTTCTCCGCTATTATATCAGTTAAGTTTTTTGAGTTAGATGAGTCAACACTTAAGATTCTTGTAAAACCATCATTTTTCAATCGTTCCATTAAATAAGTTGTTGTTTCCTTTGATTCTGAAAAAACCACTAGTTTTTTAGTTTTATTGACATCTTCATTTAAAAAATCTGTTTTTAATTTTTCAATGAATGTTTCGTATTTTGGGTCGTATGAGTTAATTTCATCCCATTGTGTAACTAGTTTTTTAAGAGTTACGTCATCATTTCTAATCCCATTTTTGAATTCTTCTGAAAACTCTTCAATATCAAAAGCTTGAATTTTTGAAGGGTCATCGGAATTTAAAAGCAATTCATCCAATTCCGCCTCATTATCATTTAAAATAAACTCGCTTACACCTAATTTTGGAGCAATATAAATTTTGCCATTGTTAATCATTTTAAGCATTGCTTTATTAGCATTATAGAACCTATTTAAACTCATTTTGAAAGCATGAAAGGAGCTGTCAATTCTCTTTACCAGTAACACTTTCATTATTACAGCTAACTGTTCAGAAATTCTATTTGCTTGATTTGGGTCAACTCCTGTTGCTTTTTTGTATTGCTTTTTGGCTTCAGGACTCATAAACTTAATCGCTTGATAGCGATAATAGGTCAATCCATTTTTACTGTCTTTAACAGTTTTTATAGTCTTGTCGTAAAGTTCATTTACTACCTCATTTAATTGATAAAGGATTTGTTTAGGAGGGATTATTTCAGGAAAAGTCACACCTTGTTCTTTAATGTCTTCCAGATAACTTGGTGTGTTTTTAATGTCGGTTCTAGTTCTACGTACAATTATTGGTTCCAGAATTTTGTTTCTAATCTCTTCATAAATTTGTTTTACACCTTGAGTAATTTTAATATGGTCTCTTTCTTTTTTGAGCTTATCATATTTGTCAATTAATGGTCTGAAGAAATGCTGTAAATTTCCAACTTCAAGAGTAGATTGTTTAGAATCTTGAAATAAATACAATTGATTTCTAATGTCCTGTGGCTTGTTGTTTAATGGAGTTGCTGTCACCAGGATTACTTTTTTTTTGTCGGACAAATCGTTTCCTTTTCGTTTCCTTTTCGTCTTACATAGCTTTTGTAATTGATGGAACATTTCTGATTCATCAGAACGAAATTTATGGGCTTCATCAACAATGATTAAATCATAGTCCTCAGGGTGTTTTACTTTATGCAAGGAACCATTTGTGATAAAATCAACATTAGGAACTTCAAAATCTCGAATTGTTCTTTGCCAGCTTTTTTCGACTGCAGGAGGATATATTATTAGTATTTTGGTTCTATATCCGTTTGCGAAATAGAATTTTTTGGCAATTATAGTGGCAATTATTGTTTTGCCTAAACCCACGACATCTGCTAAAATAAAACCAGAATGTTTTAATAATTTAGAATATCCATCATTTACTGCATCAATTTGATAAGCAAGTTTTTTATAGCCTTTTGGTAAATCAGTTATTGATTCGGGGTCATATTCAATAGATTTCCCAAAATATTCGATTAGCAATTTAATGTAAATTTCAAAAGGAGTAAATTCATCACTTAAATGAGTAGTGTTTTTGACTTGTTGAACAGTCTCAGGTAAAATATCAATTGATTCTTCCCATAACTTTTCAAATGTCTTTGTAGCGAATATAACATCATCATAATACGGTAATAATACGTTGAACTCGAAATTCTTTTCTATTCCTGAGATAGATAGATTAGATGAGCCTGTAATTACCCTACCTGGATTATGCTCATTCCATTGTTTTGGCCTGAAAATGTATATTTTTGCGTGTATATTTTTATCAGGATGTGCCTTAATTTGGATTTTACCAGTTGTAATATCATTAACAAATTGAATTATACCATCCTCAACACTTTTGGAATAATCTGATTGTTCTATATCTTTTCTCAGTTCTTTAAGGAACTCCTCTCTAGTTACATTTGTGTTGAAATTGAATTCTAAACCTTTACTAGCTGCTTCGCTAATAAGATGGTCAACATCAATTCCAACAAGAATTCTGATTTTCTCAACGTCTGTTAGGTGTTCTCTAATTCTGAAATATCCTGACGAACGAAAATAACCTACTAGAGCATCAAATGCGTTTACTTCGGAATGTTCAAAAATCCCTTTGAATTTATTTATAAGAGTATTTTCCTCTTTATTAGTAAAAAATTTAGTGCTCATAAAAGTTTAATAATTTTTTTATTCTATGTTTTAACTCACCTAAATCTGTATTTATAGTTGATTGTATAAAGTGTAACTCAACTTCTTTTCGACTTTACTTAATGTGGAAGTGTCAATATCAAATGCAATATCAAATTCCCGAAGGGGTAACTCTTTATTACCTATTGATTTACGTATGTATTCTCTAAATGATTTCACCTTGCTGTTTTCGTATAGACGATTCGGTTCAAATATACATCATTTATTCGATTGTTAATCTTGTATATCTAGAAAATTCATAATGCATTTTGTGAAATGATTGAATGCTTAACTGAAGGAAGAAAAGTATTCAATTCTATTGCTAACTTCTATATGATTTAGTTACTTGAGAATTTTCGAAATTAATATGGAGGCTTCCGTAACATAATATTCTTCTAGAAAGTGATTGTGAAGAAAACAAAAGTCTATAATAATCATTTAACTATTAACGACTTGTTAGTCTTGTTTATTGTTTTACTGGGGATGGTGTATTTGTTGGTATGTAACTCATATTCGAAATGATTGGTAATCCTGTGTGGTTTTGGTTTGTAAATGTTCAATTATAATTAAACTACACTTTTAATAGTCAATTGAGTATTCTGCTTGCAGATGTCGTGGTTGAAAGATTGAATCAATTTGAAATCAATTTCAGAGTTTCTGTAAAAAATTATATAAAAGGATATTTATCTCAATTTAATTTTTAAAATACTCTATAGAATCTAATCAATATTTGGATTCTGTAAATACATTTTATTTGTAATTATGAACAAGAGTAGGTGTTGTAGTAGGTGTTAAAACAAAAAAGCCTCCGTAAAACGGAGGCTTTTGTGGTCCCACAAGGACTCGAACCTTGGACCACCTGATTATGAGTCAGGTGCTCTAACCAACTGAGCTATAGGACCGGAGTTAAACTCCTAGGTTTAAGACAAGCTTAAGCGCGTGCAAATGTATTCCTTTATTTCTTTATTTCAAAATAAAATTGATACTTTTAGCACATGAATTTGAAATTTAATGCAATTATATTTGATTTGGGTGGTGTAATCCTA
>Ga0209291_1002298_pt1 | contig 15636 bp, 10 predicted proteins | sample GOMGulsemesocosm_FD_184633 | JGI IMG/M metagenome (GOLD analysis project Ga0209291, IMG submission 184633) | Methane-oxidizing microbial communities from mesocosms in the Gulf of Mexico - GOM9B Gulf of Mexico (SPAdes) (version 2) | ecosystem: Environmental > Aquatic > Marine > Cold seeps...
AAGCGATACATAAAGAGTATTTAGAAGCTGGATCAGATATTATTGAAACCAATACTTTTAGTGGAACCTCTATTGCTCAAGCAGATTATAAGTTAGAGAAATATGCTTATGACATTAATTTTCATTCAGCTAAAATTGCTAAGAAAGTTTGTGAAGAATATACAGCTAAAAATCCAGATAAACCAAGATTTGTTGCTGGGTCAATAGGACCAACTAATCGTACGTTATCTATTTCTCCAGATGTTAATGATCCAGGTTACAGAAATGTGGAGTTTGATGAGTTAGTGATTGCTTATGAAGAGCAAGTAAGAGGTTTGGTTGATGGTGGAGCTGATTTATTATTGGTAGAAACAATTTTTGACACCTTAAATGCTAAAGCAGCTTTATTTGCAATAGAAAATATAGCCTTAGAGAAAGAGGTTAGATTACCTATTATGGTGTCAGGCACTATAACTGATGCCAGTGGTAGAACTTTGTCTGGACAAACTACAGAAGCTTTTTTAATTTCAATGCAACATGCAGATTTATTAAGTATAGGTTTGAATTGTGCTTTGGGAGCTGATGATATGCGTCCTTATTTAAAAACACTTAAAAGTAAAGCTCCGTTTTATGTAAGTGCACACCCAAATGCAGGTTTACCAAATGAGATGGGAGAGTATGATGAGTCTGCCGAGATGATGGGTGAGCAAATTCAAAAATTCCTAAATGAAAAATTGGTAAATATTATCGGTGGATGTTGTGGTACAACTCCTGATCATATTAAAGTAATGGCTGATTTAGTAAGCCAAAATAAATAAAAAACAACAAACAAGTCTAGATATTCAATAAATCTAGCAAAATAAACAATGATTAAATTATATAAAGACATTGACAGAAGTATCTTAAAGGCAATTCCAAACCCTTCAAAAGAAGCTTACGAAATTAAAATTAAAATTCCTGAATTTACGTTTTTAGGAGTTAAAGAGCAACCAGACTTTGCCACAGTTTTTTTAACTATGTATCCAAGTGATAAAATAATAGAATTAAAATCTTTAAAGCAGTACTCATTTCATTTAAGAAATATAGTGGTGTCTTACGAGCGATTAATAAATATTTTTTATGATGATTTAATGGAAACTTATAAACCAGAGCGATTAAGAATTTCAATGATTTGTAATCCAAGAGGTGGAATTAGTGCAAAATTGGCTATTGATTCAGATTGGTCAGTTAGAGGAGGGAAAGAAAGTTTCAAAGATTGGGCTGGAAATTCTAATCTTGATGATTGGAGTGTATTGATGTGATTCTCTTTAGAGAAACAGGAACGCTTTGCTTCTATATTTTAGAACGCTAACACTCCAAGATTGAAAAATTGTGTTTAGAGTACTAGGTGAATTTAAAAATATAAGTCTAGTAGTTAATATTAAAAAATGAATTGAAAAAAAGTCTAGGTTCTAAAAGCGAAAGCAGTCTAGAGTCTAGCGTCTTTATAATGAGCTTACACCCAGATTATTCAGAAAAATATAACTATAAATGGACAGAGCTGCCACCCTTAATGTTAAGTGGCTTAGAACCGTTTATAGTAACAGAAAACACGAATTTCACTAATATTGGTGAACGTACTAATGTTGCTGGTTCTCGAAAGTTTCTACGATTAATAAAAGAGGAAAGCTTTGAAGAAGCTTTATCTGTAGCACGTAACCAAGTTGAAAATGGAGCGCAAATCATTGATATTAATATGGATGATGGTTTGATTGATGGTAAAGAATCAATGGTTAAGTTTTTAAAATTAATTGCTTCAGAACCTGATATTTCAAGAGTCCCTATTATGATTGATTCTTCAAAATGGGATATTATTGAAGCAGGCTTACAATGTGTACAGGGTAAATGTGTTGTAAACTCTATTAGTTTAAAAGAAGGGGAAGAAAACTTTATTCGTCAAGCAAAAAAAATCAAACAGTACGGAGCTGCTGTTATTGTAATGGCTTTTGATGAAAAAGGTCAAGCGGATTCATATCAAAGTAGAGTCGATATGTGCAAGCGCTCTTATGACGTCTTGGTTGAGAAGGCAAATTTTCCACCACAAGATATAATTTTTGATCCAAATATTTTTCCGGTAGCAACAGGAATGGATGAACACAAAAACAATGCACTAGACTTTTTTCAAGCTACGCGTTGGATTCGTGAAAATTTACCAGGAGCACATGTGAGTGGTGGTGTAAGTAATGTTTCTTTTTCATTTAGAGGAAATAATGTAGTACGTGAAGCTATGCATTCTGCCTTCTTGTATCATGCTATTCGAGAAGGAATGGATATGGGAATTGTAAATCCTGCTATGCTTGAAATTTATGATGATATTCCTAAAGATTTATTAGAACATGTTGAAGATGTTTTGCTAAATAGAAGAGATGATGCTACTGATAGATTATTAGAGTTTGCAGAATCTGTAAGAGGAGATGTTAAAACTAAAACTATAAATGTTGAGTGGCGTGAGTGGGATTTACAAAAGAGAATTACACATGCGTTAGTCAAAGGTATTACGGATTATATTGAAGAAGATACTGAAGAGGCTCGTCAATCTGTACCGATTCCAATTAGAGTGATTGAAGGTCATTTGATGACTGGAATGAATGTGGTAGGGGAGTTATTTGGGGAAGGTAAAATGTTTTTACCCCAAGTCGTAAAGTCTGCAAGGGTAATGAAAAAAGCAGTGGCCTATTTATTGCCGTTCATTGAATCTGATAAAACAGAACGAAAAAGTGCTGGGAAAATTTTAATGGCAACCGTTAAAGGTGATGTGCATGATATTGGTAAAAATATTGTTAGTGTTGTTTTAGGTTGTAATAACTATGAAATTATTGATCTTGGAGTCATGGTTCCTGCTGAAAAAATTATTGCGGAAGCCAAAAAACATAATGTAGATGTCATTGGATTGAGTGGGTTAATTACACCATCTTTAGATGAAATGGTTTACATGGCTGAAGAAATGGAAAAAGAAAATTTTGATATTCCGTTATTGATCGGTGGTGCAACAACATCAAAGGTACATACAGCTGTTAAAATTGAAGAAAAATATTCAAAAGGTCAAACAGTTCATGTCCTAGATGCGTCAAAATCGGTAACAGTAGTAAGTAGTTTATTGAGCAATTCTAAACAGAATTATATTGGTGAAATTAGAGCAGATTATCAAAAAGTAAGAGAAAACTATGCCAAGAAAAAAGGAATAAAAAAATTAATACCGATTTCGGAAGCGAGACAGAATAAATTCGAGTTAGATTGGAGTAGTTATGATCTAAAGAAACCAAATTTTGTAGGTGTTAAAACCTATTCAGATTTCGATTTAAAGGAGTTGATCGATTATATTGATTGGACACCATTTTTCTATACTTGGGAATTGCGTAAAAAATATCCCGAAATCTTATCTGACGAAAGTCTTGGTGATGAGGCTACAAAGTTATTTACTGATGCACAAGACATGTTAATGACTATTATTTCAGAAAAATGGTTAACAGCAAAAGCGACCATTGGAATCTGGCCAGCAAATACAGTTAATGATGATGTAATTGAAATTTATACGGATGAAAACAGAGATACTATTTTACATCAACAATTTTGCTTACGTCAACAATTAAAAAAATCTAAAAAAGCGGATAATCATTCTGTGGCTGATTTTATTGCACCAAAATCGAGTGGTGTAAAAGATTATATTGGTGGATTTGTGGTGACTACAGGTTTGGGAATTGAATCAAAAATAGCGGAGTTTGAAGCTGATCATAATGACTATAAATCAATTTTATTAAAAGCTTTAGCAGATAGATTGGCAGAGGCATTTGCAGAAAAAGCACATGAATTGTATAGACAAGAGTTGTGGGGGTATGAAACAGAATCTTTAACGAAAGCTGAGTTAATAAAAGAAAGTTATCAAGGGATTAGACCGGCACCAGGTTATCCAGCAAATCCAGATCATACAGAAAAAACAGGATTGTTTGAAATCTTAGGGGCAACTGAATTAACAGGAGTTTATTTAACTGAAAGTTTAGCTATGTATCCAACGGCATCTGTTAGTGGTTGGTATTTTGCTCATCCACAAGCAAAATATTTTGGTGTTGGGAAAGTTAAAATGGACCAAGTTGAAGAAGTAGCTAAGTTAAAAGGAATGGATATTAATATTTATAAAAGGTGGTTGAGTAGTAATTTAGAAAGTTAATGAACTGTTGAATTAGAGTATGCTTTAATTTGTTTAGTTTTGTGTAAAATCATAATCATGAAATATATAAGTATACTTTTTGTTTTCGTAAGTTCATTCACGTTTAGTCAGAATGACTACATAGCTGAATTATTAGATCATAGAAAATCGGTTGATCTTGAGTTTGGGGATACGGCACATTCTATTTTACCTGATTCCATGGCTTTAAAATTTGAGCATCTCAATTATTTTGAGCCTAATGAAGCATTCAAAATAAGATGTAAAGTTAAAGTTTCAAGTGGTGAAGAATTTGACATGCTAACTTCAAAGGGTGAAAAAAAGAAGTATAGAAGATATGGGTATTTAAAATTTAAACTGAATGGTAAGCGATTTAAGCTCCCAATCTATCAAAGTATTAGGTTGATGAAAATGGATAAGTATAAAGATTATATTTTTATACCTTTTACTGATTTAACGAGTGGAAATGAATCTTACGGTGGTGGTAGGTATGTTGAAACTACTATTCCAAAAGGTAAAACATTTATTTTGGATTTTAACTATGCCTTTAATCCATATTGTCATTATACAACTGGATATAATTGTTCGATTCCGCCAAGTGAAAATTTTTTAAATATTGAAATTTTGGCTGGAGAAAAAAAATATATTGACAACCATTAATTATTAGGGATTTTAATGTAGTAATGTTTGAAGTTATTCATTATTTACACTTTATAATTACTTCCCCAGCTTTTATAAGACGCATTCGTGTTGAACTTATAAAGGTCAATTTTATCTTGTTTTAGGTGTTCGGTGCTTATATCGTGCAATATATTCCAACCTAATGCTGTAATATGTGAGAATTTATTCTGTTCCGATTTTTGAATAGCGCTTAAAATTGAACGTTCAGCTATTGAGATATCTTTATCTAATAATGCTAACAGACCGGTAATTAAATCATACATGTGTGCATGGTTTTCATAAGAAGAGGTTTGCCACTTATGAATGATTTTTAAAGTTGATTTAGCTTTTCGCCTGACTTTCAGTTTGTGTAATTTGGGTTGAGAAAGGGCATACATCAAACTAGTGATTTGTTTGTAGAAAATAAATTCATTATGAATAAAAAAACCAGCGAATTTTTCGCCATCTTTTTTCATACGTTTTGAAATTTCATAGGCTTCTTTCCACTTTTTACTAAATATAGCTTGCTGTAACGTTAAAAAATTATAAACTGCAACTGTAAATTTAAATTCTGTCGTTTTTAATATATTCTCAAGTTTAACTATTTCATTTTTTAAAAGTGGACTTCCTTTTAGTTTTTCTATTTGTGTCCAAACTACAAACTGGTAATTGGAAATGTCTTTAATATTTATTTTTAAGCAATATTTATAGTATTCCATTACCTTTTCACTTACAATGTCTAATTTTTCTCCTGATAAGAGGTAGGTGATTGATAATGTAGTGGTTGGTTCTGCAGAAGCGTAAAAATTTCCATTTTCAAAACCGATATGTTTAGCATTCTCAAACAATGGTATGGATAAAGATAATGGAGAATCATATACTTTATAAATACCTTTACAAAGTTCGAGATTACTTGATGAATAATTAAATTGTTTGGCCAAGTCAATTGCAATGTTACAATATTTTATAGCTTCCTTATAATTGTTTGTACCTGCGCCAATTATTATTCCATAGGCCATAAAACCAATATAACTGTCTTCATTTAAACCGTGTTTTAAACTCAATCTAATAGTTTTGAGTGACATTACTCCAATAAGTTCAGGGTTTATATTATAAGCACATTTAAATAGCCATTTTATTGTTTTAATGGCCATTTCTATCTTGTCATTATCTAATTTTTTTAAATTCAAGATATTAGATGAAGACTGTTTATTTAGAGCAATTTTTGTTAGAATAAATTCTTTTGCAACATGAAGTTTAGTAGCAGTTTTTGGAACTGCAATTCCTAAATTTTTAAGAAGTTTTTTTGCAGTATTTAATGCTGTTTCAAGTTCGCCTAATTGAATGTCTAAAACTAGTTTGGCATAATTTATTTTATTTACATCATCTTGTTTTAAGTTTGAATAACAATAATTTAAAAACGTATTTGCTAAAGCTGTTTCGCCAGAAATCCGATACACTTTATATGCTAATATATTTATTTCCGCTACTGTTTCATAATCTATATGCCAGCATTCGTGACATTTATATTTTGTTAAGTGATTGATGTTTGACTTAGCAACAGAGATGGCAGAAACGGCTAAGGCTTTTTGAGTACATTTTAAATTTAATTTGGCGTGACTTAATAATGCTTTTTGAGATTTTTTATCGATTTCAGAATTGTTTAAGTGAAATACGGCAGAAAACAAATCTCTTTCGTCAATTATTTCTGTGTTATTTATAATGTAAAATGATGCTATTTGTTTATGTGTTTTTTGTTTTGTTTTTAAGCTTAGGTTGTTATAAATGTGGTCTTGAATTAAAGTCTGGAAAAAAGTTAATGTACCAGTTCTTAAATCAGCTGATTGAGTCTCCCTTGAATGTTTAAGTATATTTAAGTCTATCAGTTTAGTCAGTATTACTTTTAAATTGCTTTCAGATAATGAAGAAATTTGTTGTAAAAAACCAAAAGTAAAGGAGGTTGTAAAACAAGATGAAATATTCAAAAGATTAATTTCTTCTTCACTAAGGTTATTTGTTTTGTTTTCAAAAACAGAGGTAATTCCTTGAGAACCTTGTAGCTTTTTGTTTGCTATCTCCCAATCCCAGCTGTTTGATTCTAGATTATACACTAACTGATTTGATTTGTATAAATCAGAAATAATTTCTTTAATTATATAAGGGTTACCTGAAGATTGGTGGTGAAGAAAATCGGCTAAAATATCAGGTGAAGAGTTACTATTATGAAAATTTTCTTTTATAGCGTTATGTACTTCTGTTTTAGTGTGAAGTTCTAATTCAATTTTGATGAACTTATTTCTATATGTCTCAATTAAATTTTTATAACCACTATTCTCACTATGAGAAATTATGATTAATAAATTTTCTATATTTTCGTTAAGTAAATAAATAATCATCTCAAGACTATCTGGATTAGCCCATTGCAAATTATCAAAATGTAAAACAAGATGTTTGTTTTGTTTTGAAATTATATATTCAAGAAAAGATTTAATTGCAAAATTAAGCTTGTTTTTATGACTTAAATTGTTCTCAATTGGTGAAGGTTCCTTGTTCTTGGATCTAAATAACTCAGAAAATTTTGAGTTAATTGCAGTAAGCTCATCTTCCCACGGTGAAAACTTAGCTTTAAAATCGTCAAGCCAGTTTTCATTGATTTGATCAATTCCTAGGGAGTTCTTATTTATTATTTGGTCAATTATTTGGTTGATTGCTGAATATAATGAATCTGAAGAACGGCTATTGTATTCCCCGCGATAATAATTAAGGCCAGTTATTTGGCTACAAATGTCATGTATTAATTTAGTCTTACCTACACCTGAGGGACCAACAACTTGAATGTTCTTATCATGATCTAGAAAATAGAGATTAATTGCATCCTCAATCTTATTCTTCTCGACTCTATATCCAAATGAAAAATTTGTAAAATCTAAAGTGTCAATTAAAGAATTAGTATGTTTTATTACTTTTATCATAGTTCAGGAAGCCTTAATATACTAAAAAAAAGATAGAAAACGAAGTTTTGTAATGACAACGATAAATTATTCTAATGAGTTTTGAATTTATATAGTATTGGCTGAACTTGCCATTTTACCCTAAAAATCTTAAAAAGATAGTAAATCAAGTACTTCAAGCTTAAACTAGATTGGTATAAATAAACTACATTTGTATTTCAATTATTTTGTAATGAGTGAAGAGGAAAAAGTAGATAAATTAAACCAGCAAGACATTGATAAGGCTATTGAAGTTTTACAAAGTCTTTTGTCAGATACCAATCAATTATTTGATATTGATGAAGGAAAGAGGGTTGAATTATTAACGGTTGCAGGTAAGTTATCCCGACCTGATAGAGATGAATTCCAAAAACGTAGAAAAGACGCTAAGAAAGCAGCTAAGCGTAAGATGATTGAGCGTGACAAGCACGCCAGAAAATCTACGGGAATTAGATCAGCTAGAGAAGATGCTATTTTTGTGGCTCCAAAATTTTTGGAAATGCCTAAAGCTGAAGATACAGATACTCCAATTTTAGAAAGTACTAGGAATTGCTATGTGTGTAAAGCTGAGTTTAACAAGTTGCACCATTTTTATGATACTATGTGTTCTGATTGTGGAGATTTTAATTATGCTAAAAGATTTCAAACAGCAGATTTAACTGGGCAAGTAGCTGTTGTTACTGGTTCTAGACTAAAAATAGGTTATCATATCACTTTAATTCTATTAAGGTCAGGAGCGTCCGTAGTTGCAACTACTCGTTTTCCTGTAGATAGTGCTTTACGTTTTTCAAAAGAAGAAGATTTCACAGAATGGGGGCATAGGTTACACATTCATGGGTTAGATTTAAGACATATTCCAAGTGTGGAAATCTTTTGTAATTTCATAGAGATGAAGTACAAAAGATTAGATATCTTAATAAATAATGCAGCTCAAACTGTGAGACGACCAGCAGGATTCTTTAAACATTTAATGGATAAAGAAGAAACGCCTATTTCAGAATTGCCGGACTTAGCAAAAGATTTATTGAAAGATCATCACAATTGTATTGAAGAGTTAAATACTTTGGCTGAAAATATTTCAGATGAAAAAAATCTACCTGTTACTTGGCATGGAAAACAACCAGGTATTGGATTAAGTTCTTCAGCCAAATTGTCTCAAATACCTTATAGTTTTGATAATTCATTAAAGGCAGAGGAGGTCTTCCCAGAAGGTGAATTAGATGTAGATTTACAGCAAGTTGATTTAAGAACATCAAATAGTTGGCGATTAAAATTAGGCGAAATTGAGACGTTAGAAATGATGGAGGTTCAATTGGTAAACTCAATTGCGCCATTTGTATTGTGTAATAGATTATCTGTTTTAATGAGAAAAGAACAAACAGGAATGAAACACATTATAAATGTGTCTGCAATGGAGGGTAAATTTCATAGATTTCATAAAATATCTCGTCATCCACATACAAACATGGCTAAAGCTGCATTGAATATGTTAACACATACAGCAAGTGGTGAATTTGAAAAAGATGGTGTGTTTATTAATGCTGTAGATACTGGTTGGGTGACGGATGAAGATCCAGTTCAATTAGCTAAAGAGAAAGTAGATACGCATGATTTTCAACCCCCATTAGATATTGTTGATGGTGCAGCAAGAGTATTAGATCCATTGATTGATGGGATTAATTCTGGTAAGCATTGGAGCGGTAAGTTTTTAAAAGATTATATGCCTATCGATTGGTAAATTGTTATACTTAATCAAAAAAATAAATTATATATATATCAATTTTAAATGAATTTAACTACCCAAGATACTAAACGCTATAGTCGACATTTGTTATTAGATAAGGTTGGAGAAAAAGGACAATTAAAACTAAAACAAGCAAAAGTATTAGTTATTGGAGCAGGAGGATTAGGCTGTCCTGTTTTACAATACCTTGGAGCAGCAGGTGTTGGTGAAATTGGAATTATAGACTTTGACGTGATAGATGAGTCTAACTTACAAAGGCAAATTTTATTTGGTGTAGATGACATTGGTAAATCAAAATCTGAAACAGCAAAACTCAAATTAGAAGCCCAGAATCCATTAATAAAGATTGTTGCTTATAATTTCGAGTTGACAAATAAAAATGCGATTGAATTATTTGAAAAGTATGACATTATTGTAGATGGAACTGATAATTTTTCTACCCGTTACATGGTGAATGACGGTTGCGTTTTAGCGAATAGGCCGTTAGTTTATGGAGCTATTCATAAATTTGAAGGACAAGTGTCAGTGTTTAATTATGAAAAGGGTCCAACGTATAGGTGTCTATTTCCAAATCCTCCAGAACTAGGAGTAATGCCATCTTGTTCTGAAGTAGGGGTAATAGGTGTTTTACCAGGGGTTATTGGCACGCAACAAGCTAATGAGGTACTGAAAATGATTTTAAACGTTGGTAAAGTAATGTCTGGAGAGTTATTGATTTATAATTCATTGGATCCATCTTTCCTACAGTTGAAAATTAAAAAATCTGTTAATTTACCTGATCTAGGAATTAATTCTATTCAAGATTTTGAAGGTTTTGATTACTCTTTAACATGTGTGGTAAGTGAAAAGACATTTTCAAAAGAAGACTTGAATAAATTACCAAATACAACTATAGTTTTGGATGTTAGGGAGGAGTGGGAAACTCCTGTAGTTGAGAACAAATCAGTAATTAATATTCCATTAGATGAATTAGATGGCCGTATAGATGAAATACTTACTGATAAAACTATATATGTAGTATGTCAAAAAGGAGGGAGAAGTCAAGTTGCAATTGATTTTTTGAGATCAGAATATAATTATACTAATTTAATAAATATTGATGGAGGTATAGGTTAGTGAGTACTATTTTCATTATAGCTTTAAATTGAAACATCTTTAAATTTTTAATTAGTAAATTTGTTCAGTAGTATTCTCTTTAGATATTAATTATGAGTAAGAATAAAAAATCAGATAAAATAAAGCAAGTTTTTGTTGATGGTGCTATCTCTCCTGAGAAAATTGCATCTTCAATTTCACATCATCAAGTTAAAACAAATATCGGTGCACATGACATTTTTTTAGGTCAGGTGAGAGCAGATGTTATTGATGATCAAACTGTGTAGCGATTGAGTATTCAGCTCATGAAGAGATGGCTAATAAAGTATTTCATGAGATTAGAGAAGCTGCATTTGAAAAATTTGATTTAACTTGTATGCACATTTATCATAGTAAAGGTGTCGTTAAAGCAGGCGAATTATGTTTGTTTGTATTTACATCTTCAGCACATAGAAAAGAGGCTATGGATGCATGTCGCTTTTTAGTAGAGGAAATAAAATTAAATGTTCCAATTTTCGGAAAGGAAATTTTTGAGAATGGAAATCATGTTTGGAAGAAAAATTCGTAAAAGAGTAAGAGGTGCAATTTGCTTTAAATGCCTTTGTAATAAGTTGAAAACTAATTAATAAATAACTTGATAGATTTAAAAGTACATAATAAGTTAAGTCCAAAAAAAGGGCGTGTGTTAATAACTGAACCATTTGTTGAGGATGATTATTTTGGGCGTACAATAATTCTTCTTTGTGAACATAATGAAGAAGGTAGTTTTGGGTTCGTGCTGAATAAATATCTTGACATTGAAATTAATGAGCTAGAAGACTTTGAAAAAACAATGACTAGAGTTAGTAAAGGTGGACCTGTTGGTAGCAAGCATTTATATTTTTTACATACATTAGGGGATGAAATAGAAAACTCTGTTCATGTAGTGGCAAATATCTATTCAGGAGGTAGTTTTTCCGAAATTGTTCAAAAAGCAAAACTAGGCTTAATTAAGCAAGGTTCAGTAAGGTTTTTCTTAGGGTATTCTGGTTGGGTATCAAATCAATTAGAGGATGAACTCAAGAAAAATGCCTGGTTAGTTTCTGATATTATGAGTGCAGAAAGTATTATGGATACCACCAATGATTCGATTTGGGAAAACTACATGAGTCTACAAGGTGGGAAGTATAAAGCCTTTGCTCACTTCCCTATAAATCCACACTTTAATTAAGTTTAGTAGCCGTTAAGGAATTATTATACTTACTGTGTCTTTAAGATACGCACCAAAATAGCCCAATGCTCCATTATCTAAATTAGTCACTGGATTGGCAGGACTCGCGCTGAAAGGTCCTCCGCCAGATGTGTTAGCTAGTGAGAAAAAATAAGTATAATTAGCTTTATCCATATTAACCATTTCAACAAGTACGGTATCCTTTGATTCATAGCTGTCAAAGAAAGGTCCATTTATACTTTGGCCATTTGTTACTTTATCATCAGCAATATTCATTTGTTTATTTCTCTCGCCATTTGTATAAACATTAAAACGATAATAGTTTTTTTCATTGACCTTGTCAGAATAAGCTAGGAATACTAAATTAATTGAATCTTGTTCATTTGTATTTCCACCACCTGGTGAAAATCCGTTATTCGCTTCTTTTACAACGTAGATGCTATCTATAACCGTAATGCTTTGAGTAGAGCTTTCAGCAGTATAGTCTTTACCATCAATGTTAACTTGTAGTATGTAAGTATTGTTTGGTGTAACTACAAAAGAGGGATGCGTATACCTTCCAACATCAGTTCCGTCTTCTGTAAAAGTAGCTGTTAAGCCATTTTTATCAGTGATTTTCACAGTTCCATTATTCACTTTTTCAAAATCATCTTGACCATAAAGTGTTGCAGTTCTAGATAATAAAACATAACTGTCTCCTGCAAAATTTGATGTTGCAGCTTCAATAACTACTTTTTGAGCACTTTCGTCTATAGGAATGTCAATCACTTTTTCACAAGAAAATACAAAATAAGTAAGACTAAAGATAAGTGCCGTTTTTGAAATTAATTTAAGTGTCATAGTCCTAAAATTTAAAGTTATAAGTAACTGAAGGGATTATTTTAAATAAAGCAATCTGATTCGCTTCTGTTAAACCTGTTGTTTCATTTTTGTCAAATGTAATTGAATAGGCATTTTCTCTACCGTAAGCGTTGTAAACAGAGAAATTCCAAGAGGATTCAAATCGTTTCGGAACTTCAACTTCTTTTCCTGTTTCTACGTCTTTTACAAGTTTAAAGTTTTTATTCTTTAGCGTAATTCCTAAATCCAATCTATGGTAATCAGGCATTCTATAACCATTTCTTTCAGAATAGTAGTTGTATACTGCGCCATCAATTTCATATTTTGCTTCAGGAAAACTTACTGCAGCACCGGTGTAATATACCCAAGAAGTAGAGAACGTTAATCTTTCATTTAATTTATACATAGCTACTATAGATATGTCATGTACCCTGTCTTGCTTGGCAGGAAACCATGTGCCTTGATTAATTTGGTCAAATAGTTTTTCTGATTTTGATAGTGTATAAGAAATCCAACCTGTAAATTTACCTCTTCTTTTCTTTAATAAAAATTCAACACCATAAGCTCTTCCTTCTCCATACAATAATTCACCTTCAACCGTTGGGTTTAGAGTAACTTCTGCACCATCTCTATAGTCAATTGAATTCAACATTTTTTTGTAATATGTTTCTACAGAAAATTCGAATAAATTATCCTTAAAGTTTCTAAAATATCCTAATGAAATTTGGTCAGACGTTTGAGGTTTTATGTTGTTTGATGATGGCAACCAAATATCGGTTGGAGATGAAGATGTTGAGTTTGAAATTAAGTGTAGATATTGGTAGGTTCTGGCATAAGAGCCTTTAATCGAGCTTTTTTCATTTAATAAATAACTTGTAGAAAAACGGGGTGACAAACCATGGTAAGTTACCACGTTTTCTAAATCTCCATATGTAGTTGTGTCTGTAACGTTTCCATCTGTATCATATTCATAAATATCACCTGGGCCAATTTGACTAAAACTAGAGTAACGTAAACCATAATTAAGTGAAAGTCTTTTTCCTATTTTTTGTTCGTTTGCTAGGTATAAAGCAGATTCAATAGAATACCTTTTAGCAATGTCATTTAATACAAAAGCAATTCCAGATCCAGTTTCAATTTCTCCCGGCTTAAAAGTGTGGTGGACTAGATTTCCTCCAAATTTAAGTGTGTTTTTTGCATTTAAATAATAGTCAAAATCTTGTTTAAGATTAAAATCTTGTATTTCTGATCCGATTTCAAATGTATTTTCATCAGCTCCGAAATTAATCTTGTAATTATAGTTAGAAAAAATCAATGACGTATTTGAAAATAGTTTTTCAGAAAAAATGTGATTCCACCTAACAGTTCCAGTAATGTTTCCCCAATCAAAACCAAATTGGTCAGAAAAACCAAATTTATCTCTTCCAAAATATCCAGATACAAATACCCTGTCCTTTTTTCCTATTCTATAATTAGCTTTTAAATTTAAATCATAAAAATATAATGTAGATTTTGATAAGGCAATTTTTTGAGGGTCAGTACTATTCTTTAGCGTTCTTAAAAATAAATCAGCATATGTTCTACGTCCCGATATAATAAAAGAACCTTTATCTTTTACAATTGGAGCTTCTATTGTTAGTTTTGAAGAAATTAAACCAATTCCACCACTTACGGCAAGTTTTTTTGAATTTCCTTCTTTCATTTGAATATCCATCACTGAAGATAATCTCCCTCCAAATTGTGCAGGGGCTCCACCTTTATATAATTTAACATCTTTTAGGGCGTCAGAGTTGAAAACAGAAAAGAATCCTAATAAGTGAGATGCGTTATATACAGGTGCACCGTCCAATAGAATTAAATTTTGATCTGCACCACCACCACGAACATAAAAACCCGCACTTCCTTCACCAGCGGATTTTACACCTGGTAATAATTGCATTGTTTTCATAATATCTTTTTCACCAAATAACACAGGGATAGCATCTAAGTCTGAAACTTTAATTTTATCAACTCCCATTTCTGCTGATGTAATGTTTTCATCCGCTTTTTCTCCAGTGACTTCAACCGTATTTAACAATGAAGATTCAGGTTTTAATTCTAAACTTTTTTCAATATTCTTATCTAAAGTTACTTTAAACTCAACAGTCGAAAAACTTATTGATTGGTAGATTAAAGTATAATTGCCTTTTGGCAGTGTTAGCGAATAAAACCCAAAAACATTAGTTACAACTCCAATACCTGGTTGATCTTTGACTAATATTCTAGCTCCAACTAGATCTTCTCCAGTCTCACCATCTCTCAATGAGCCACTAATAGTATAATTCTGACTGAAGCTACTAGTTGTCAGGATAAGTAATAAAATAGATAGAATAAATTTCATTCAATTTGTATTTTTATAAAGTACAAATCTAGGAAAAGAAAATTGAAAAAATTGTTTACAAATGTTAAATTAAATAAACAAAAAAACCTTGAAGATTTCTTCAAGGTTTTGATTTTTCAATGTGGAGAGACAGGTATAGTTTTCGAATTTTTTATACAAAGGTTTACAAAAAGAAAAATACAGCTACCAGATGACATAGGGAATGAACAACAACATCTGAATTAATATTGTTTTACTACTTCACAACCTTACCATTACCAACACTTAAACCAGTAGTAGTATCCACTAATTTATAAAAATAAACACCTTTTGTAAAATTTGAGGTATTAACTACTGTTGTATTTGAATTTTTAATAGTTTCAGAATGTATCAATTTACCAGTAACATCAAAAATACTTAACTCACCATTTGTAAGGAGGTTATAACTTAAGTTTAATGTATTTGTAAAAGGATTTGGGTAATTTGAAATAGAACTTGTTACTTTATTAACTATGCCCCCCCCCCCATCATCAATAAAATTTAAATTATCAAACATTA
>Ga0209291_1002299_pt1 | contig 15635 bp, 16 predicted proteins | sample GOMGulsemesocosm_FD_184633 | JGI IMG/M metagenome (GOLD analysis project Ga0209291, IMG submission 184633) | Methane-oxidizing microbial communities from mesocosms in the Gulf of Mexico - GOM9B Gulf of Mexico (SPAdes) (version 2) | ecosystem: Environmental > Aquatic > Marine > Cold seeps...
CGTATGTTGCTCAATACATAAGACCTAAAAAAGAATTTAAAGTACAGTTAAAAGATGCAGATAAGGATTTTGTTTTTGATGAAACAAAAGCCGATTTAAATAAGTTTGATCGAGTTATTGATGAGTTAGAGCCAGGATTAAGAATTCCGGTACTACTTAAAAAATACATCAAGCAAAACGCAAAAGTTATTGCATTTAATGTTGATCCGTTATTCAATAATGCGATTGATGGTTTAATGTATATTAAAATTGCTGACATCCCGCAAAGTACTATGCGTCCAGTAATGGAAGAGTTTCAAGCCGAACTAGAACGTAAGTTTATGGAGAATAACGGAGGTTAGAGTACTATATAAACATCTCGTTAAACTCCTTTTATTTTGATTAAGGAGAAGCTTCATATTAGTATGAATAAGTAATTTGTCAATCAAAATATACTCTAAGATGTTAATTAGCTCCAACTAATAGGTTTGAAGCTAATTATAATAATTTTTTACTGGACTATTTTAGGATTTATTAAAACCATCCTTTATGGTTCGTTTGATATGTATGTATAAATTCTTTGTCAGACTTTGTAAGGTAAATAATTCCTTCTATTATAGCAATAAATTTCATTGGTATGGCTCCTATACCACATGTTAAAACAGATACTAATAACATAGTAAGACCTTCCTTTGTATATCCTAACACAAATTTATGTACTCCAAAAACGCCTAATAGGATGCCTAAAATACCAGCTGCTACTCGTTTACTTTCCTGATTATATTCGTGTTGATGTATTGTGTTTCCGTTTTCGTCTACTATTTCCATAATTTTTTTATTTTTTATTTAAAAGCTTCGTCTATAGGTTCCCAAAGTTCAATTTTATTCCCTTCAGGGTCTACAATCCAACCAAATTTTCCGTAATCATATTCTTCAAGCTTTCCAACAGTTATTACTCCTTCATATTTTAAGGTAGCTAAGAGTTCTTTTAAGTTTTGAACTCTAAAATTCATCATGAATTCTTTTTTGCTTGGTTCAAAATAGGAAGTGTCTTTTTTAAAAGGACTCCATTGTGTTGTTGCGTCGTTTCCATGTATGTCTTTCCACCAAAAAGTACAGCCATAATCATCGGTATTCAATCCGAGATGTTTATTATACCAATCTTTAGTGGCTTTTGGATCTTCAGTTTTAAAGAAGATTCCTCCAATACCAGTTACACGTTTAGTTACAATTTCTGGTGAAGAAATTTTATCATTATTATTTAAAACAAAAATGTCTTTAATTTTATCAACAATCGTCTGAGCTAATCTTATTTTAGATTCTATTGTCCAACCTGCAACATGTGGTGATAACAATACGTTTTCGGAATGAATTAAATATTCAAATGCTTCTGGCAAAGGATCATTTTCAAACAAGTTTTCAAACGATCCTTTTTCATATTCTAATACATCTAATCCAGCTCCAAGTATTTTTCCGTTTTTTAAAGTGGTTGTTAGATCTTGAGTGACTACTGCTGTACCTCTTGCGGTATTAATAAGCCAAAATGGCTTAGTGAAATTATTGATAAACTCCTCATTTATCATATTGTGTGACAATGTATTGAAAGGAGTATGTAAACTTAAGACATCAGATTTTTCTTGCAGTTCTTTCAAGCTAACTTGTTTACAGTTTTCATCTCCAACATTAGCTTTAATATCGTAACAAATTACCTTAACATCAAAACCTCTTAGTTTTTTTGCAAAGGATTTTCCCATGTTACCATAACCAATTAATCCAATAGTTTTTCCATCAAGTTCAATACCTCTATTTGCTTCACGAAGCCATTTTCCTTTCCGAACTTCTCTGTCTGACTTATTTAAGTTATTAAATAAAGAGAGTAGCATACCTAATGCATGTTCGCCAACGGCATTTCTGTTACCTTCTGGCGCAGCAATTAATTGTATTCCTTTTTTATTGGCGTACTCACAATCGATACTTTCTAGTCCAGCACCTACACGAGCGATGAATTTTAGTTTTATAGCAGCATCAATAAAATGTTGATCTATTTTAAACCTACTTCTAATAACAATACCATCATAGGATGCTATTTTTTCTTCTATTTTTTCTTTTGAAGAAGTGTAATTTTCGTCATTAGTAAACCCAAGATCATTTAATTGATTTATTAAAAGAGGATGATTGTTATCTAGGTGTAAAATTTTCATAAAAACATTGTGTCTTTCAAAGATACAATGTTTTATGAAAAATCATAAACTAATCCTATACCCAGTAGTTGCTTAAATTGTATTTTAGGTCCGTACTCTTCTAGTACGTCATCTTTATTTTTATCTTCAAAGTGTTTTATTTGATCATCATATTTTAAATGAGTGCCTATTGTTGCTCTTACGTATTCATTTACGATTAGATTAAAGTTTAATTCCCAATCAACATCAATATTCCCAAAATCATTCAAATAATCAGAATATAGTCTAATTCTGTTATTTAAGTTTATGTTTTTATATATATCTTTTTCCCATTTAGCAGCAAGTAAGATACCAAATTCGGTTATTGATTTTTCTCCTTGTCGAATAAGTTCACCTTGGTCATTATAAACTGCTTTTTTTACTCCATATGCACCTCCGTTAGCTAATTCTTGATCCAAAACAAAAGTTGACTTTAGTGTTAGTGGCGATAGGTATAGGTTGAAGTTTTCAAGTTTGTTTGTGTAGTCCATTCCTACCCCTGTTAAGATATATCCAGGTGCCATAAATTTAGATGTAGCACTTTCAGTATTAGGATAATTGTACCCGTTAGTAAACTGCGTATTGAAGTTTAATTTTGCTGAATAGTAAAAATTAGATAAACTATCTTTTTTAAATCCAAAAGTAGAGTTGATAACTAATGCATCCTCTGTTTTTTGCAATTCTCTTTCTTGTTGTTTATTTAATCCATAAGTAAGAAAAAGTTCATTATTCCAAAAAAGTAATTGTTCCTTATATTTTCTTGTAAATGCGCCATTAAGTAGTCCTGAAATAGAATTGCTTCCTCCAGAGCTCCAATTTACATAAGCTACTTCAGTTAAGTCCAAGCCTATTTTATTGACTTTCTTCCATAATTGGATAGTATCGTTTTCTAGTTTTTTAGTTTTAACATCTACTTGTGAGTAAGAGTTATAACATAAAAATAGAGTAATAAATAGAGTAAGTTTAAAGTTCATTTTGCGGTTTCAATTTTTTTAAAATCTTTATTATCAAAATTTATGCCAACAAAGTGGTTTTTATAAGTAATTTAAGATTATTTTATTTATGTGTAGTGGAGATAGTTTAGCTAAGTTAAATAATTCAGAAACAGTTCCGTGTTCAATAAACTTATCAGGGATTCCAAGGATTTCAATTTTATTTTTATAATTGTTCTTCGCTGCAAATTCAGTTATAGCACTTCCAAACCCACCAATTTTAGTTCCGTCTTCAATAGTGATGATGGTTTGATGATTTTGGAAAACAGAATGCAATAGGTTTTCATCTAAAGGTTTGATGAATCGCATGTCAAAATGAGCGATCTTTTTTATCTCTTTTTCATTGAGATTTGTATAAACTTCTTGTAGCGAATTTCCTATGTGTCCAACGCTTAGTATAGCTATTTTACTGCCTTCTTTAACGCAAAGACCTTTTCCAATTTCAATTTTCTGAAAGGGCTGTTTCCAGTCAATTAAAACACCTCTTCCTCTTGGGTATCTAATAGCAATAGGTTTATTTAGCCCTAATTGTGCGGTGTATAAAATGTTTCGTAGTTCAACTTCATTTCTAGGAGAAAAAATGATTAGATTAGGTATACACCTTAAATAAGCTAAGTCAAATACACCATGATGTGTTGCGCCATCTTCTCCTACTAACCCAGCTCTGTCTAAACAAAAAATAACAGGTAAGTTTTGTAAAGCTACGTCATGTATAATTTGGTCGTAGGCACGCTGTAAAAACGTTGAATAGATGTTACAGTATACTTGCATTCCTTGAGTAGCCATTCCAGCTGCTAAGGTAACGGCGTGTTGTTCGGCAATACCAACATCAATTGCTCGTTCTGGTAATGCATCCATCATTATTTTTAAGGAACTTCCAGTAGGCATTGCAGGGGTGATTCCTACAATGTTTTCGTTTTTAAGTGCTAACTCAAGTATGGTTTTTCCAAAAACATCTTGGTATTTTGGAGGTTGGATAGTTGATGGTTTAATGGTTAATTCACCAGTTTTAGCATCAAATTTTCCCGGAGCATGATATTTAACTTGATCTTGCTCTGCTTGTTTTAGTCCTTTTCCCTTAGTAGTTATTACATGTAAGAATTTGGGCCCTTTTATTTTTTTTAGTCTGTTGAATTCTGAGATTAGTTTGTCAAAATCATGTCCGTCAATAGGTCCAGAATATTCAAAATTTAACGCTTCAAATATATTGTGTTGATGATTAGCTTCTCCTTTTTTAATTCCGGTAAAGTATTGTTTTAAAGCTCCAACGCTTGGATCAATTCCAATGGCGTTATCGTTAAGTATAACTAAGATGTTGGCTTTAGAAACACCTGCGTGATTTAAAGCTTCAAATGCCATTCCGCTAGCAATTGAAGCATCTCCTATAACAGCTATATGTTGTTTTTTAGTTACTCCTTTCAAGTTTGAAGCCATGGCCATCCCTAAAGCTGCAGAAATTGAGGTAGAGGAATGACCAACTCCGAAAGTATCATAAATGCTTTCTTTTCTATTAGGGAATCCAGCAATACCGTTTAGTTGACGATTGGTGTGAAACAGTTCTCTGCGTTCCGTTAAAATTTTATGTCCGTAAGCTTGATGGCCAACATCCCAAACTAATAAGTCATTTGGAGTATCAAAAACATAATGTAATGCAATAGTTAGTTCTACAACGCCTAAATTGGCTCCTAAATGCCCTTCTTTTATAGCAATAATGTCAATTATAAAATCACGCAATTCTTTTGCAAGCGCAGGTAATTGATTTTTGTCAAGTTTCCTTAAGTCAATTGGATTGAATATTGTTGATAGTAAATTGTCTGACATAAAGCAAAAGTAGTATTTTTACTGCTATGGAAGAATTGTTTTCTGATGAATACTTTATGAAAAAGGCACTTCAAGAGGCTGAAATGGCTTTTGAAAAAGGAGAAATACCTGTAGGAGCAGTAATCGTAGTGGATAATAGAGTTATTGCTAGGGCTCATAATTTAACGGAGTTGCTAAATGATGTAACAGCACATGCAGAAATGCAAGCTATTACCGCAGCTGCTGATTTTTTGGGAGGGAAGTATTTAAAAAAATGTTCACTCTACGTTACCCTTGAACCTTGTCAAATGTGTGCTGGGGCTTTGTATTGGTCGCAAATTGATAAAGTGATATTTGGCGCAAAAGATATATCAAGAGGTTTTATACATATGCAAACAAAACTGCATCCTAAAACAACTTTTTCTGGAGGGGTTTTAGAAGATGAATGTAGTAAATTGATGAAGCAATTTTTTATTGAACGAAGAAAATTAAATTAAAAAAGGAGCTGTAAAGCTCCTTTTTTAATTTCTTAATGCCTACCAAGTAACTTATTTTTTAGCAGGTGCTGGTTTTCCGTCTTTTTGAGCTAATAACCCTTTTTTGTTTTCTAAAGCCAATACAAATTGTGGATCTAATTTTAAAGCTTCATCAAAAATAGCGATGGCTTTATCAATATTACTTTTATCCATGCTAAACTCTATCAAACCAAGAATGTTTAAAAAAGCAGCTTTGACAGGAGTTTCTAAGTAGCTGTTTCCTTTTACAAAAATTCTAACCTTTTCCTCTTTAGAATTTTGTAATCCGTAATTAATAGTTGCTTTAGCTTCACCAAAACGTTGAATACTAAATTGCAACTGAGCTAATTCATAAGCATCTAAAACACTTTTGTTTTTTTGAATTAAGGCTTCATAATTCTCAATAGCTTTTTTTGGGTTTTTTAAGTTTTTAAATCCAATAGCTTTTGTTCTTAAAGCTAAATCAGAAGTTGAACTCCCAACAACTTTAATAGCTTGCATTGGTTTGTTAGCCTGTAAGTACATGTAGGCTAAGGTGTCTTTTTTAGCTTCTGTAGGCGCTAAAACAATTAAGTGACTCAATCCTTGAATAGCTCCATCAATATCATTGTTTTCAAGCATCATTTTGTAATACTTTTGATAATGCGATGTTAATGCAGTATTATTTCCTTTTTTATTCTTTTGAGCTTGAGTTGTAGCGATTGCAAGTAATGCAACAAAACAAAGTATTAATTTTTTCATGATATTTTTCTTATAAAATAGAGTTGCTACGAAAGTATCAAATTATTTTTAAATACATAATTTAATAGTAATCTGATTTTTTCCGAGGAAACTTCTTTTATAATAGGATTGGGATTATCAATAATTATTGGTAAGCTTAGTTTTAAATTTGCGCAACACAAACTGTAATAATTCCCTTTTAGAGGGTGATACGGGTTTACAAGATTAAATATTTTATTGGCAGTATTCGTTTTTAATAGTTGCTCAATAACAGCAGTACAATCATCTAAATGAATAAGGTTAATAAGTTCATTTGATGACTTTATTGTTTTCCCAGATAAACTATAGGATGGGTGTCTGTTTGGGCCAATTAAACCACCTAAACGAATAATAGTAGTCTTAAATTTTGAATTGTTAAGTAACAACTGTTCGGTTTCAATTATTTGTCGTACAGAATCTCTAGTGGGGCTGGTTGCAGTTTTTTCCGTAATGACACCTGAGGTGTTTCCATAAACAGAAATAGAACTGGTGTAGGTAACTCGTTTTATCGTAGAAGATTCAATTTTGGAGATTAAGGTTTTAATAATTTCTTTATGATTTTTTAATCGAGGAGGGATTGTAATGATTAATTCATCTACATTTAAAAAATCGTTTAAATCATTATTCAAATTATTTAAATCAAGAACAAACGAGTTTATACCTGAATTACTCAAGGTTATTCCTTTCTCTGCAGAAGTAGTGCTTCCATTTACGTGATATCCCAATTTTAATAACTGTATGGCTAATGGTAATCCTAACCATCCGCAACCTAATATAGCAACTTTAGTCATTAAATTTCATGGTGTTTTTTACAATAATAGCATCGTTTATAACAAATGGTTTTGGAATCATGTTATCATCTCTTTGACGAACATTAAATGATTTATAATCTAGTAAATCATGCGATATTTCAAGCAGTTCTATATGCGGGACTTCGTTTTTAGGAATACTAAAGCTTAACTCTAGTGGTTCATTATTAACTAAATGATAAGTTGCGATTTTTGGACTATTTTTTTTGAAAAACTTAGAATCTATTTTAGTGTTTATCTCTGTACCGTTAATGCTGAAGTTATTGAAATTATTTTTCGTATCAGAATTGATTTCAATACTATTTAATTTCCGATTAGGTATTATGCATAGCTTTATGTTACGTTCCTGATTAATGATTGTGTCAATGGAAATAGTATAATTTGATTCAGGTAGGTTTATTTGTGGGGCATTTGATAGATTACTAAATTGAGTATTGTATTTACTACCAAAACCTATATTTGATTGATTATTAATAGTGTCTTTAAAATAGGGTTCAGTCCAATTATCAAGAATTTTATCATAGCTTAACCAGTAGCTTTTTCGAGAATCATTATCTTGTAAATAGACTAAGCTATTTGGTTTAGGTTGTTCAGAAGAAAATTCACTGTTTAAGTGTGCTAAAATAAGTACAATACCTGAGGCAAGAAGTAATAAATGCCCGAGTGATTTTTTTCTTCTTATAAATCCAAGTACTGGTAATAATAAACCGAATAACAATACAATTAACACACTTGAAGCAACAATGATTTTAAGTCCTAAAGCAATTGGAAATTGCTGAATAAATGGCGCTAAAATAAAAATGGCAGGCAAACATAATAGCGTAGATGCTATGATACTTGGTTTGTCCTTACGTAATAAAATGAAAAATAATCCCAACGCGAAGAATACTGGAATGATAAAGAAGCTAGCTCCTTCTAATTCTTGTGAAATTCCGAAATTAAGTAGTAACCATATAAAAATTGGAGCTATAATTAACTCTTTGGTATTCGTGGCAGTATATACTTTTTTATAAATGTAAAAAGTGATGCTTAGGGAAAGAAGCACAAAAAACAAGATGTATAAATGTCCGTTGTAGGTAAATCCGTGTAAAATTTCATTGTAATGAGGGTATAAGTTCAGGATGGTTTTCCAACCGATAAAGCCTATAATACCATTAATCACTAATGCAGAAAATAAAGCAAAAAAACCTTTTCCAATTTCTTTGTTTCTTAATTTCTTATGCCTTTTTCCGTAAATTATAATTAGGATAAAAAGGGCAAATGCGATGATAACTAAAGGTAAAATCCATGCAAAAGGATAGGAATGCATTCCTAGAGGTGAATTAAAATATACATTGTTTTCGGTGCTTTTTAAATTAGTTAAATTGGTATTTCCAAAATGATTTAACAAAGGCATTAAATAACTTGCTTGGTGTGATAGTATGTTATTATCTAATCGTTCAGGAGTGTCTAGAGCGGAATGATAATCGAAATGATCATCAATAAAAGCAAAATTGAATCCTTGTATTCCAGCCTCTTTTCTAAAAACCGTTAAATCAGTATCATTAGGTAATTTTTTATAAATGCTATAGGCCAATGAATTGGCTACGGGGTACTTCGGGTTTGCTTTTATAAACTCATTCATTAATTCAGCATTCCCATCTGTAGTTTCTGCCAACGTAAATGATGGTCCACCACTTCCGCGAGATTCAAAATTTAAAACCAGACCAATGTCGTTTGTCCATGGATGTTCTTTAACAAATAAGTTAGCACCATTTAAACCTAGTTCTTCACCATCAGTAAACAGAATTATGATATCGTTTTTATGAGGCGTTCCTTTTGCAATAAAAGCTCTAATACCTTCCAAAACTGTAGCCACTCCACTTGCGGCATCACTTGCTCCTTTAGATGAGTGCCCTGCACTATCATAATGACTCATCAGTACCAAAGCTTTTGAATTGTCTGTTCCTTTCATTCTGGCAGCTATATTTTTAACTTTTGCAAAAGCCCCCCAACTGCTAAAACTATTTCCTTCTTGTATTTGTACTTCTAAATCGAGTTTTTCTAATTCCTTAATAATATATACTGAAGCATCTTCGTGCGCATCTGTTCCTACTGCATGCGCATCTGTTCCTAAATTTTGAATATGTTTGAATGCTTTAGAATTTGAAAACTCTGAATTACTAGGATTATCGATAAAATTATCTTGTGGCATTAACGTTTTAATACTTGTATATGCTGCAAGAGAAAATATAAGAAGTGCTATAATTTTTTTTAACATGGTATTTTAATTAAGAGATTGAAAAAGTTAATGAATGACAGCAATCATCATTCTTTTCGTTTTACCAATGCATAATATTCATTTTCTAAAGGTAAATAACCTTGGTCGTACACAAAATAATATACGGTACCAATTTTGGTGGTATAGGTTGATGTGAAATAGGAGAAGTCAAACCCTTTTTCAATCATTTTACTTCTAGATGTTTTTGTTTTGCTTTCAGGGTTAAGTTCTTCTAAAATACGCCAATTCTTACGTAAACGATTATTTACATTACGAATCAAATTTTTAGAATCCTTATTAACTCTATTATTATATTCATTTCGACAACTATCATCACAGAATTTTTTATCTGCGCGTCCTTTGATAGGTTGTTTGCATTCTAAACAGGTTTTTTCCATGAGTTACTTTTTATATCTATAATGACCAATAATGGTGTAAGCAAAAAGCACATCTTCTGCAACTTGTCCGCTACCAATATTATGCACTATTAAGTGTCGTTGTTTATCTTCTGATTTTTGATACGTAACAATTCCAATGTGTGTAATAGCTCCACCGAGATTCCAACATACAATGTCACCAGGTAAATAATCTTTAGGGTTTGTTGTTATTGGTTTTTCAGCTTGATGACGTTTGAAGAAAGTCATCAAGTTGGATACTCTTCTATGGTCAATATTTGTATCTGTTCTTTTCAACCCCCATTTTTTAGGATATAGATTGAAATGATGTTTCATATCCTCATGAACTTCTTTTTGTAGGTCAATTCCCATTTTTCGGTAAGTTCTAATAACAACATCAGTACATACTCCTGTTGCTTCAGGTACATCTCCATTAGGGTATTTGATTGAAAAATAGGATGGGTCATAAATAATAGTGTCATCAATTAGTTCTATGGCACAAGCACTTATTTGCTGAAAGAAATCTTGAGCAAAGTTTATTTGGGTAGTTATTAAAAAATAAAGAAGTAGGGTTGTTTTTTTCATATTTAAAGTGATGATATCACCAAGATACAAAATATCCGTTTACAAACGCTTACGTAGAGTTTTTACTTTTTTACAAAACGCAAGGTTTCTGAGCCTTCAACTAGGATTAAGTAATAGCCTTGTTTCAATCTAGAAACAGGAATTTGTGTTGTACTGTTTACGGTTTCTTCTTTTAAAATATTTCCTTGCATATCAGAGATGCGTATAAAAGTATCTGTTGCCAAATTAGCAATGCTAATATAGTCTGTAGTTGGATTAGGATATATAGTAAGTTTATTTTTGTCCTCAACTATAATTTCTTCTTTTGGAATTAAATTAATTTTAGTAATAGTGTTCTCGTCTGTAGAGGAAACGATTAACTCCTCATTAATAAAAAGCAAATCAAAAGGCGCTTGAATATTTGGGGCTATCTCATTAATTAGAGAAGAGTTCTCTTCTAAGTTTATTTTTGAGATCTTATTACCTAAAAGTTCTGCGATATATAATTCGTTATGATGGAAATAAATATTAGTAGGGAAATTTAATCCTTCCAAAAGCGATTCTGGAGTTTTCTGATGTAGTTTTAAATCAAGTTTAGAAATTTTGTTTTCAAAAAATTCAACGATATATAGTTTATCTTCATGTACTAATATATCAGATGGTGAATTTACATTTGATGTTACTACTTTTACTTCAGGGGTTTCTTCATGAATGTTAATTTTCACAATTCTATTAGCGCCACATTCCGAGATGTATAATTTGTTATTATACAATTGAATGCTTGAAGGTGCTTGCAAATTTGTAAGTACATTTTCAACTATTGCATTAGGGTTTGATAAATCCAGTTTTACAATTTTAGTAGTTGTTGCGATGTATGCATATTCATTACTAATTTCTATAGCAGTTGGCCTCTTTAGGCCAGTACATACATTAATTATTGTTTTGTTCTCATCAGCCAAATTTATTTTAGAAACTGTATTTCCATTGGTGAAGTACAATTCGTTTTTGTATAACTTCATCCCCATTGGATTGTCAATAGTTGTAATAAGTTCTGTTGTTTGTGCGTTTGTATTTGCTATTTGGAATATTACAAATAAGTAAGTGATTTGTTTTTTCATAGTAGTTATATTTTGGGGAAAGTATATCTTAATGGAATGACTTACTTTGAGTTATAAACGGAAAAACAAAAAAAATAGTATATGCTATAAGTAATGAAGTATTTTCCTTTGAAGAGGAATACCATGGTCAATAATATTGCTCTACATGGTATAATAGAATATAGGGTTAGTGTGGTATACAAAAAAAGCCTTTCCAATAAATGAAAGGCTTTTTGTTCATATATTTTAAGTATTTGAACTCACAAATTTGAGTTCAATCAAATAACTATATTGAGTTAAGGTTGCAATTTGTATTCATAACTTCACCATCACATCCAATAGTTACAGTAGCTACCATTTCAATAGATTGAATTGTAGGATTGTTACCATGAGACTTAACTGACTTGTAAAAAGTTACTTCAGTAATAAATCCACTAACAAAACAAGAAGATACAACTCTTGCTTGCGCTGTAATTTCAAATCCTGGCTCTTTAGCATCTTGGATACATTGACTTACAGCTTGTTTAGCAGTTCTAATTACTTGATTGTTTCCATTATTGTTTTGAGCAACAGAGACAAAACTTAGCCCCATTACTAGAACAACGAAAAGCATTAATTTTTTCATAATAATTTAATTTAATTAGGTTAATTTGAGTAGCGAATATACCAGAAATTTTATAACATATAATAATGTAAATGTTAAAAAAAACATTAAAAAGGTATATCTATAATAATGAGAAGAATACAGTGTTTAGAGTTTCTATAAAAATTATTTTCATATCAGATAATTATACAATTACAAACGACTACAAACATTTACAATCGACAGTAAGCAAGTAATTACCGAGTACGACGACAAAACTGTCTCATCTTTGTAGTGTCGAAACATAAGAACTCGATAGTATTAACTGTTTAACATTAAAAATAAAATTATGAGCACATTAAGAAACAAAGTACAGTTGATTGGGAATTTAGGAACTCAACCAGAAGTGATCAATCTAGAATCAGGAAAAACATTGGCGAAATTTACATTAGCAACCAATGATCATTACAAAAACTCAAAAGGAGAAAAGGTAACGGATACCCAATGGCATAATATTGTTGTGTGGGGAAAAACTGCCCAAATAGTAGAACAATATGTGAATAAAGGAGAAGAGGTAGCTATTGAAGGAAAATTGACTTCAAGAAGTTATGATGACAAGGATGGAAACAAACGTTACATTACAGAAATTGTAGTGAATGAATTGTTAATGTTGGGAGGGAAGAGCTAAAAATATATTTATAGAAATTGTATCTCTACTTTAAAAAATAATGAATACAACATATATAATTTCAGGTGTTTAATTCTACATTTTTTAATGGGTTTTGGGTATTTAATATATAAATTATCGCCTAAGAAAAAAGATAAGAATAATTCATAAAAAGGCTTTCAACACAATTAGTTGAAAGCCTTTTTATGTGGTAAATAAGATGAGCTTATGTTAGTTATAAGGTGAATTTTGCTTTAAGATGTGTTGTGATTTTGGTGAAATCTAAGTGTTTGAATAATAGTGTATTTATGTTTGAAATAAATGAAGTGTTTTTTATTTTTGCTGCCCAAACTATATTGAAATGAAATTTTTTTTATCTGTGCTATTACTTTTTAGCACATTAATTATTAATGCTCAAGTAGGAATAGGTACTGTAACACCTGATCCTTCTTCAGCATTAGATGTTACATCTAATAATAGTGGTTTTTTAACACCAAGGATGTTAGAGTCGGAAAGGACTACTATTACAGCACCTGCTGAAGGTTTATTAGTTTACCAAACAAATAATACTTCAGGGTTCTACTATTTTGATGGAACTTTGTGGCAGCCATTTGGTAACTTGGGAGATATTACTAGTGTTACAGCAGGTTCAGGTCTTACAGGCGGTGGAACAGCAGGAGCAGTTACGTTAACTGCGAGTGCAAATAATGGTTTGTATGTTAATGCTGGCGCAGATAGGATTAGAATAGGAGGGCCTTTAGTTGAAAACACTACTATTACTCAAGGGGTAAATCAAATGACTTATAATCTTAATGGCACAGGTGATTTTAATATACAAGATGCTGGGGTTACACACTTTCAAGTAAGAGACAATGGATTAACTTATTTTGGAGAAGATACTTACTGGAGAGATGGATCTGTTACAGGAACAAACTTAGCAAGGTTGTATGACAGTGGGAATGATGGAGTATTTCAAGTATTTCAAGATGGTGTTGTTCAACATACCATTCATGGTGTTGGAACGACTGTCTTTAATGAGAGAGGATTAAATTATGATACTAGAATAGAGTCAGATTTGGATGCTAATATGGTTTTTGTAGATGCGAGTACTAATCGAGTTGGTATTGGTACCGGTGCACCTACTGCAGAATTAACAGTAGATGGCTGGATTGGTCGTACTGCACATAATAATGGGGCATTGGCAGGGTCTTACAATAGTGTTGGTGCGAATAGCGCTCAAACAAACCCTATTTATGTTATCGGAACTAATTATAAACCTGGTACAACTACTTTGGGTAATATGTATGGAATTGGGTATACGCATACTAACGCTAGTATTATTAATGGTGCAGGTAGTTGGGGAATGTATGTTGCTGCAGATGGTGATGCTCGTATTTGGTTAGGGGCTTCTGCCGGAGGAGAATCTTATTTTAATACTGGAGGTAATTTTGGACTTAATACAAATTCGCCAACTAGAGCACTTGATGTAAATGGAACTGTTCGGATCAGACAAGGTAACCCAACAGCAGGTGATGTTTTAATGTCCCAAGATGGTGCTGGTAATGCAACATGGTCAGCATCTGGTTATGGAATGGTACCAATTGGTTCTATCATAGCTTGGCATGGTAATATGAGTGGAGTACCCGGATTACCAGCTGGATGGGTTGAATGTGTTGGAGGTACAATTAATGATGCTGCAAGTCCTATGAATGGGCAGGTAATACCTAACTTGAATAACGGAACAACTTCTAAATCTGGAGATGCGTCTAGAGGGCGTTTTTTGAGAGGGAATACAACTAGTGGTTGGTATCAAACTGATGAATCCAATAATTTTCAGCAAGTAGAATCACAAGATACTGATACAGGTGTTATTGATGGTGTAAGAACAATAGATGACGATGGTAACTGGAGTGCATATATGGCAACATCTAGAGATGGTGGGGATTTAGATCCATTACGATTTAGGGTAGCAGGTGTTGAAACTCGAGTAACTAACATGACTGTACGCTGGATAATGCGTATAAAATAAGTTACTTTGTTTTAAGTTTTTTTGCTTGTTGTTGCTTTAATAAAATGTAATTGTTTTTAGCAAGTTTAAAATCAATAGTACTTTTAAATAATTCTTTATAGTAATTTTCAGAATCATTTAATTTACCTTCTTGCATTTTTATGAACCCCATAAAGTTTAAACTAGCTATTTTGTAAGTAACCACTTCTTTTCCATAATCAGAGCTTATTTCTTTTTTTACTTTGCTAGCATTAGGGTGTAATAAAATTTCATTTAATTTTAATAATGCATCTTCATGTTTTTTTGAAATATAATATAGTGTTGCAATACTGTATCTATGTTCAAGCTCTAAATCGGGATCAATTTTAACAAGTTTATTTAAAATAGTTATTGCCTTTTCATTTTTATTAATTGCTTGGTAGGCTTTCCATTGCTCTTTTAATAAAACTTTTTTCTCAAATTCATTAGCTTTGCTTAGAGCGCTATCCGCTGCAATGATTACACCGCCGTAATTCTTAGTTTTACTATATAAACCACTTAATCGATAATACGCACTATTGTTATCAGGTTCAATGAATAAAATATCATGAAGATATTTTATGGCCGTTTGATGATCATTTAAATTTTTAGCATTTGTGTATTTTAATTCTAATTGAGTAATACTATCATGGTTATTACAACTAAATAAAATAGATGCTATAATTAGTATGGCTAAAAATTGTATTGTTTTCATATTATTCATTTTTAAAAAATCCACATTCAGTATCATAAAGTAAAATCCATTCATTGTGTTTAAAAGGAGTTACTTTTACAGTAGATAAATCAGTGTTAGGATCTATAATTCTATGCGCTTCTCTAAAATTTTTAGAGACTAATAAATTACTTGTTATTGCTACGTTTTTAAAACCAGCTAATTCACTTTCTTTTTTTACAAACTTAGCAAATTGAGGTAGTACAGTTGGTGTTTTAGTTATTCTTTTTAGTTGTT
>Ga0209291_1002300_pt1 | contig 15632 bp, 13 predicted proteins | sample GOMGulsemesocosm_FD_184633 | JGI IMG/M metagenome (GOLD analysis project Ga0209291, IMG submission 184633) | Methane-oxidizing microbial communities from mesocosms in the Gulf of Mexico - GOM9B Gulf of Mexico (SPAdes) (version 2) | ecosystem: Environmental > Aquatic > Marine > Cold seeps...
ATATGTCATTCTATTATTGTGGAGATCATGATGATGATAAAAAATGTAAAGCTAAAAATAATCATAGTGGTTGTTCTCATAAAGTTACAACTGCTACAAACAAGTCAAATTTTGTAATGGCTAGTGGTTCAGGTAATGTGTTTGACCCTGACCCACTTTCATCTGCTACCGTTGCTTATGGTACTGGCGGATATACAGATAATGCTGATGCAAATTCAGCCGATTTAACAAGCCAAACCTTTACAGTACCCTTATTAGATATCACATTTGGTGGAGGAAATTATAGTTTAGTAGGTCCTTATGCAGAAGTTGTAGATTCAGAGTCACCTTTTAATGGTTTGTTTGAACAAGCTTCTTCTGACTTTTTATACCAACGTAATGATGATCGTTTTGAAGCGGTAAGTGTATATTATCATATTGATACTTCAATGCGTTATATTAATACGGTATTAAATATTAGCCTAATGCCTTATCAATATGCTACAGGTGTTAGAGTAGACCCTTCAGGATTAAGTGGAGCAGATAATTCTCATTACTCTAGCGGATCTGGAGAGTTAGCTTTCGGAGAAGGTTGTGTAGATGATGCCGAAGATTCGGATGTTGTTTACCATGAGTTAGGACACGGAATACATGACTGGGTAACTTCAGGAGGTTTGTCGCAAGTAGATGGGCTTAGTGAAGGAAGTGGAGATTACTGGGCACAATCATATAATAGAAGTTTGGGGAATTGGACTCCTGCAGATGCAGCACATAATTATGTGTTTAATTGGGATGGACATAATGAATGTTGGAACGGAAGAGTTACGGATTATGGAGCTTCATATCCAGGTGGTCTTACAGGTGGTATTCATGCTGATGGGCAAATATGGTCTACTTGTTTGATGAACATTTATGATATTATTGGTAGAGATAAAACGGATAAGATATTTTTAGAAGGATTAGGTATGACTAACGGAAGTTCAAGTCAGGATGATGCGGCAAATGCTGCATACCAATCCGCAATTAACATGGGGTATTCGGCAGCTGATATAAATACTATTTATACAGAGTTTACTAGTTGTGGGTATATTTTACCATTACCTCCAACTCCTCCTGTAGCCGATTTTAATGCTGACGAAACGGTATTGTGTACGGATTTAGGAGAGGATACCGTTAATTTTACAGATACATCAACGGGTAGTCCTGCTACTTCTTGGGCTTGGGTTTTCACTGGAGGTTCTCCAGCGTCTTCTACGGATCAAAACCCAACAGTTACGTATACTATTCCAGGAAGTTATCAAGTACAACTTACAGCTACCAATTCTAGTGGATCTGATGTAATGATTAAAACTAGTTATGTAAATGTAGTTTCTGGTGTAGATTGTCCATCATGTAATACAGAATCAGCAAGTACTGGATTACCAGCTACGATACTAAATAATGATTCTATGACTTCAACATTATCAGTAAGTGGTAGTATAGGTATGATTACAGATATTAATATTAAAAACCTTATTGGAGTACATCCAAGGTTAGGGCAATTGTCTTTTAAATTAACAAGTCCGTTAGGGACTGAAGTTCAATTAATTTCTAATTCATGCGGAACTGATGATGATTTTAATGTAAGTTTAGATGATCAGGCAGCTTCTGCAACGTTACCATGTCCATATACAGATGGATTAAGTTATCAGCCTGTAGGTTCGTTAGCTGATTTTAATGGGGAAGATGCTAATGGTACTTGGACCATAACAATTACTGATAATGCAAACCCTTCTTCAGGAACTTTGACTGGTTGGGATTTAGAAATTTGTACTTGGCAAGCCCCATTAGGAGTAGAAGAGAATACTATTAATAATTTTGAAATTTACCCTAATCCGAATAGAGGTGTATTTACTATTGAAATGAACACTTTGTTTGAAAGTGAAGTTGATATTATAGTGTATGATATTAGAGGAAGAAGAGTTTATAACAAGCATTATGAAAGTTCATCAAATTTTAAAAAAGAAGTTAAAATGAACTCAGTTCAGTCTGGTCTATATTTTATTGAAGTAAATAATGGATCTAGAAAAATAGTGAAGAAAATTATTGTAGAGTAATTTTCTAATTATATAATTTCTCATAAAAAAAAGCACCTTAGTTGGTGTTTTTTTTTATGATACTATTTTTTATTTTAAGTTTAAATTTTTAATTCGTTGCAATAAACTAGGGTGTGAATAATGAAACCAAATATACCAAGAATGAGGAGTAAGGTTACTTAAACTGTTTTTAGAAAGCTTTTTTAGCGAGCTAATTAAATCAGCCGAATTATGTGTTTCTTTAGCAAAATCATCAGCTTGATATTCAAATTTTCTAGATAAACTATTCATAAACAATCCTGTGATTTCAGAAATAGGACTATACAACATTCCGAAAGCAATCATGCCAATATGGAACGAAGGGATTTTTACCCCTAAAGCTTCGGATAATACTGGACTTGCAATAAAAATTGATAATGACCATAAAGTAAAACCTGTTAATAACACAGAAAGTACAAGGTTATAAATGATGTGTTTGCATTTATAATGTCCTACTTCATGAGCTAATACTGCAACAATTTCATCTTCATCTAAATCGTTTATTAACGTATCAAAAAGAGTGATTCTTTTCTGGCTTCCAAAACCTGAAAAATACGCATTGGCTTTGGTACTTCTTTTTGAGCCATCAATAACAAAAACATTGTCCAGTTGAAAACCTGCTTTTTGCGCATAAGTCGCAATCTTATCTCTCAAAGAGCCTTCTTCTAAAGGAGTTTGTTTATTGAATAGTGGCACAATTATTTTGGCATAAAACATATTCATAAACAAACTAAAAACTGCTACTAGTGCCCATGCATATAGCCAAAAATTAGTTCCAGCGAATTCGTAAAACCAAATAATCAATGCTAAAACTCCGCCTCCAAGTACTGCACTCATCAACCATCCTTTTATTTTGTCAATGAAGAATAGCTTTTTAGTAGATTTATTAAAACCAAACTTTTCTTCAATTACAAAAGTTTGATAGTATGAAAAAGGAGTAGTAATGATATCCGATCCAATCATAATTATTCCAAAGAAAACTAAGGCAATTAAGATATTGTTATCAGTAAAGGTTCTTGCGTAATCATCAACAATTCTGAAGCCATCAAAAATCAAGAATCCTAAAGTTAACAGTATAGAAAATAATGATGTGAGGTTTCCGAATTTATTATTTGTCAGTTTATATGCCTGTGATTTTTTATATTCATCGGCATCGTAAACATCTTGTAGTTCCGTAGGAAGTTCATCGTTGTAATGTTTGGAGTTGAGGTGGTCTAAAAATTTATCGACTAAAAATTCGAATACTAAAATTCCGATGATGAGGTAAAATATGTTTTGTGCAGTCATGAAGTCAATTAATAATTAGTGATGAGTAATTAACGATTTTAATATAATTACTCTTTTGAGGAATCTATTATTTTGTAGAGTATTTTTAAAATACTGGTAAGTTCATTATTTAATAATTGTACATTATTAATTAAAACCACGTTGTCTTTTTGCTTCAAAAATCAAAATTCCTGCCGCCACAGATACGTTCATAGAATCTATTTGTCCTTGCATTGGGATAATAATGTTTTGTTTAGCTGCGTCTCGCCATTCTTTGCTTAATCCTGTAGCTTCAGTTCCAACAACAATGGCAGAAGCTTGAGTATAATCTTCTTTATGATATTCGTTTGAGTTTTGTAAAGTAGCAGCGTAAATATTGATGTTCTTTGAAGCTAGAAAATCAATTATTTCTTGAGTAGTTCCGGTAGCAATTTTATTAGTAAACACACAACCTACGCTGGAACGAATAATATTGGGGTTGTATAAGTCAGTCTTCGGATTTGCGATAAAAATAGCATCTACATTGGCAGCATCAGCAGTACGTAAAATAGCGCCAATATTCCCGGGTTTTTCAGGAGCTTCAGCAATAAGTATCAACGGAGTTTCCGTGTTGAATGTTACAGCTTCTAAAGAATTCGATTTCGTTTTTACAATGGCAATAATACCTTCTGTAGAACTTCTGTAGGCTATCTTCTGGTGTACTTCTTTTGAAACACTAACTAAGTTAGTTTGTTGATCTGTTAATTTGTTTATGTCGCCTTCAGAAACTAAGCCTTCATACAATAAAACAGTGTCTATTTCATAGCCTCCTTTTAAAGCGAGTTCTAATTCTCTGATTCCTTCTACGGTAAACAAACCATCCTTTTTACGAAGCCTTGATTTATCTTGTAATTGCAGCACTTTTTTAACCAGTGCGTTTTGTGTACTACTAATGTATTGCATAGGGCAAATATACAGTTAAGCTGTTTATTGTCAGTTAAAAAATGTATTTTCGATTAAAATTTTATAAACTAACTTAAATTATGAAAAAAACAATACTTTTTCTATTGCTATTAATGGGTGTAGTAGTAAGTGCACAAGTGGCAAATCCAGCTCCCGATATATATGTATGCGATGTTGATAATGACAGCTATACTGTATTTGATTTAACAGTAAATGATACCTCAATTTTAGGAGGGCAAAACTCTGCTGATTTTACAGTAACTTATTACGAAACTGTCGCAGAAGCAGATGTAGGTGTGGGAGAAATAAATACGAGCGTATTATATCAAAATGTTGACATAAACGGAGATGGAAACGGGGATAGTCCACAAGTAATCTACGTAAGAGTAGAAGAAAATGCTACGGGAAATTATGATGCTACGGGAAGTTTTAATATAAATGTTTTGCAATCTCCAATTTTACCTGCAGATCCATTGGTTTATAGTCTTTGTGATAATGATGGTAATAATGATGGTATAGCAGTATTTGATTTAGTAGCTTACGGACAAACAGTTTTATTTTCGGGAATTGTTGCCACTGGAGGAAATATATCAGATTACTCAGTAGGTTATTATGTTTGTTTAGATGGATCTGGAAATGTTCAACCTGCTTGTCAAATAGGAATGCCTACAGCTTATGAAAACACAACAACACCTGATCAAGTAATTTATGCTGAAGTGGTTAATACTCTAACTGGTTGCTCAACAGTAAAAGAAATTACTTTACATGTTGCTTTATTACCAACCGCTAATTATACACCAATTGAAGTTTGTGATAACAATGGAAATAATGATGGTGTTGCAGTATTTAATTTAACAGATAATATTCCTAATATTACAAGTGGAGCTACAGATGTTGATGTTTCCTTTTACTTAACACAGGCAGATGCAGAAGCAGGTATAGGAAATAGCTTGATTTCAGATCCTACAGCTTTTACTAATACAGTAAATCCGCAAGCTATTTTTGCTAGGGTTTATAGTCCAACTTTAGGTTGTTATGCTATTGCAATAGTAAACTTACATGTAAATCCTAACCCAACCCCATTTACAACAGCTGAGATAGCTGCCAATTTATGAGTAATGACTGGTTGTGAGGGCTATGTGTATGGCCAAGGTGCTATTTTTGATTTAACGCAATGGGAATTTAATATATTACAAGGTAATGGACCTGGTCCAGAATCTGGAGTTTCAGTGTCGTATTATACAAGTTTTAACGATGCAGAAGCAGGAATGAATGCTATTGTAGCCCCAACAACTTATCAAAATACTTCAAGTCCCCAAACAATATATATGCGTGTCACGAACGATGGTACGGGAATAATCCCGCCAACTTCTGGAACTGGATGTTATACTATTGTTGAGTTTGATATTGAATTAGGAGGTTGCGAATTACCACAAGACAATTTAACAGTTGAAACTATAAGTGAAACCTGTGTTGGGTTAGATAATGGTATAATACAAATTACCGCTAACGAAGCGTACACCTATGAAGTAACTATGTCATTAAACGGGAATGCAATAACAGTAAGTCCTAATACGTTTACCGATGTGATCAGTATTCCTAATTTAGCTTCAGGAACGTATTATGTATGTGTAACCGCTACTGAAGTTAATGTTACACAATGTTATGATGTATATGTAGAAGCTGTTGAGAATTTAGTTGGTTTTTCAGGAAGAATAGGTAATACATATACGCTTGAATTAACGGGGAGTAAATATTATAATGTTGCTGTTAATGGAGTAGATACTGAAATAAATGTTGCAACCACAACTGAAGTAATTAGTTTTGAGCATGAGCTTACTACTGAGGTAACAACTGTAAAAGTTACTACGGATAAGGAATGCCAAGGAAGATTTGAAGAAACGGTGTTATTAGATGCTGCTAAATTGGTTATGTACCCTAACCCAGCAGTTAACGAAATTCGTTTTTCAACAAATACGGAACTATCATCTGTGGTGGTTTATGATATGTCAGGAAAAGTTGTATTGCAAAAAACAAACAATACAAATGCAATTAATGTGTCTGAGTTAGCGATAGGGTTATATTTTATAAAAGCCACTTCAGGAACTACAGTGTTTACTTCTAAATTTATAAAAAAATAAAAATGAAAAATTTAATATATCTATTTATAGTTTTATGTATCACTTGCTCATGTAGTGATGATTCAGATGATGTTGTATTTAACGCGCTAACAGCTGCTGATTATATTACACCTGCAAATAATGGTGTTTGTGAAGGGACTTTAACTGTAGACCAACCTGGAATAGAAGTATTGTTAAGTTGGAATGAATTTTCAGAAAATCCAACGGGAATAACATATACTATAGTACTTATTAATTTAACAACAGGTACTTCAGAAACGGTTGTGATAGAAAACGGAATTACGAGCACGTCAATAGTATTAGAGCCTAATACCGCTTATGAATGGACAGTAACTGCTTCAGATTCAACAGGACAATCGGTTACAGGAGCAACAGGACAGTTTCATACACCTTATGAAGCATCAACTAATTATGCTCCTTTTCCTGCAACACTTAACATGCCTGCATCTCAAGCAACAGTAGCTGTAGGAAATGTTGTGTTTGATTGGACCGGGAATGATGCTGACACGGGTGAAACAGCAACATTAACATATGATTTGTATTTAAGTACAACTAATCCTCCTGCAGTACACAATGCTGATTTAGCTACTACGAATAGTACCGTTAGTTTAAATGCTGGTACTTATTATTGGTTTGTAAAAAGTAAAGATGTAAATGGTAATGCTTCCTACTCATCAACAAGAAGTCTCACTGTTCAATAGTTTTAACGAAATATAATTTTATTAAAAAGCCACTCTAATTTAGAGTGGCTTTTTTTTATTGAAAAAAAAACATTTTTTATGTAACAAATCACTATACTTTGCGTTCTAATATAACATCATCTTAATCATCAATCAAAATAACACTCATCATGTTAAAACAATTCTTTATTGTCTGCTCTGGAGCAGATACCGACCTTTTGGATAACTGTTCGAAAGGCGAACAAACAAAATATGCAGGTATTGGCGCTACTGTTTTTTTCACAGCGGTAATGGCTTTTATTGCCGCTAGTTACGCATTATATACTGTCTTTGATAATCTTATAATTTCTATTGGATTTGGATTAGTTTGGGGACTCTTAATTTTTAATTTGGATAGGTTTATCGTTTCTACCATAAAGAAAAGAGAGCGCTTTTCACAAGAATTATTACAAGCCTCTCCTAGAATTTTATTAGCGATGATCATTGCTGTAGTTATTTCAAAACCCTTAGAATTAAAGATTTTTGAAAAGGAGATTAATCAAGTACTCTTGGAAGAAAAAAATACAATGACACTGGACAATAAAGATCAGATAGCCTTGCAATACACACCAAAGATTGCTGAGCTTAATTCTAAAGCAGAAAACTTTAAAAAGGAAATTTCACAAAAAGAGACTGAAGTTAATAGTTTATATAGTACTTATATTGCAGAGGCGGAAGGCCGTGAAGGAACTAAGTTATTAGGAAAAGGTCCTGTTTATAAAGAGAAACGAGATAAACATGATGCCATGTTGTTAGAGTTACAGGAATTAAAAACTACTAATAAAGAAAAAGTATCAGCTATTGAAAACCAAATTACAACGCTTAATGAAACTTATGAAACTCAATTGCTAACTACACAACCTATTATTGATGGGTTTGATGGATTAATGGCTAGGGTTACTGCCTTAGGTAAATTACCGTGGCTACCATCTTTTTTTATATTTATATTGTTTTTGGCGATAGAGACATCACCAATATTAGCTAAGTTACTAGCGCATAAAAGTGAGTATGATTTTAAATTGGAAAATCAAGAGTCTGAAGTTAAAACGTGGGTTGAGCAACAAGTTCATGAAAGACAAAACAACTTAGAAACCAATAATGCTATCAGTAATAAAGTATATGCTGATATAAAGGAATCAGAAGAATCATATCAATACAAAAAGAAAAAAGCAGAAGAATTAATTCGTTTGCAAGCAGATGCGTTTTATGAAAACCAGAAAAATGTAACAGTGTAAATTATGAAAGAGTAAATATTGTTAAGCTATATGTAAGGATAATGTATTAAGGTAGACAACCTATATCAAATAGATATAGAAAATGAAAAAATTTAGTGTTATTGCAATATTGCTTATTAGTCTTTATGGGTTTTCTCAAACTTCAAATAAAGTAAGTGAAGTTCCTGAGGCAAGTATTTCAGAACGATTTCCAAATGAGCTAAATGATATGTTTACTGCTCACGGAACTTATGAACACTGGGACTCAATGAATCAATTGTCCTTTGATTTATTAAAAAAAGGAGGTGCTACTGAGATTCACTTGATCGATTTAAAATCTCGTAAAACCTTAATTAGTTCTTCAAAGTTTACTATAGGGTTTAATGGGAATGATGTTTGGATGAATGCTGAAGGAAAGTTTCCTGTAGAAAGAGCACGCTTTTATCATAACCTTTATTTTTATTTTTATGCGATGCCTTTTGTGTTAGGAGATACCGGAATAACCTATTCAAAAGTAGATGATTTGCATTTTGAAAATAAAACGTATACAGGGTATAAAATAAGTTATGGAGTAGAAGTAGGGGATTCTCCTGATGATAATTATTTTGTATATTTTGATAAAGCTAGCCATCAAATGACTTGGTTAGGATATACCGTTACTTATGGTGATGATAAGCCAAGTAGTGAAATACACTATATTAAATATACGGATTGGAAAAAAGTGAATGGTTTGTTATTGCCTAAGAAATTACAATGGTATGACTCAGAAAACAATTTACCTGCAACACCTAGTAATGTAGCCGATTTTGAGAATATTAGTGTTTCTATGGAAGTTATTGACGCTTCAAAATTTGCAAAACCATTGGATGGCTTAATTGGTGAAAAGTAATTATCAATGAACAATAGGGATATGCTCGTTAAAAATCCATTTTTTTAGTAGACTTTTATTAGTAGAGATTTCAGCAAATACATAAATATCGCTTTCAAAACAATACGAATGTTCTGCATATTCAATAACCACTTGATTGTCACAATAACTGGAATGTAAAAAATAGAGTTCCTTGTTTTTTATGAGTACATAGCCAACATGATTACTAAGTCCTACAAAATAGATTCCATCAGCATAGGTTTTGAGTAAGTTCTCTTTTAGTTTTGAGTAGTCTATGTTTCTGTATATTTTCAGTTCATTTCTAGCTTGTAAACTCAACGCTTCATTTAAACCAGGTTGTTGTGCCATTTTATAACGGTTAAGTTTAAATCCAAAATGTCTTAGTGTTGTAGATACAAAATAACCGCAAGCAATTTCTCCTTGAATAGGAATGTTGGTGTGTCCTTCATAGGCCCAAGTAGTGCCATACCAATGGGGTACAATATTATTTAATAGGGTGTCCAGAAAATAATGTGAGACACTGTTTAAGGTTTTTTGCGGTGCAGACTTATACTGACTTTGAAAGGAAATTCTCTTATTTTCTATTACATCTAATAGGTTATTGTAGTTCCCCTCAGGGGTGAAGTTAATCCTAAGCTTGGTAGAGTCTAGTATTATCTCGTTGTATATATCTTCATTGTCTAATAATGGTGCAATAACAGTAGTTTTTTCAGGAGTATTATCTGTTAAATCCTGTTGCTCAACTTGCTTTTTACAGCTAAAGAAAAGTAAAGTTGCTAGAATAATATAAGTAAGTCTCATAGCATTCATAACGTGAAAAAATTATAAATCTTGTTTACATTCGTAATTTACTAACAATGCTACTACATAGCTGTAGCTTTTAATTCCTTTTTGTTGGTTGTTACTTTTTAGAAATAAATCATAACTATATTTTAAAATAGGCTCAATCGAGTTTTGGTAACTACCCCAGAAATCTTGACTTTCCTGAAAGTCTTTGCGAACACCTAAATTTAGTTTTTGTACTAAAAACTCATATTTGTTTATGTCTCGTCGGTATAATTCACTCAAGCAATACCGTACGGCAAAGTTTGCCCCGGCATAATTAAAATAGATATCGGAATTTTCCATACAAGCCAAATAGCCTATAAAATTGGTTTCGTTTTCTGCAGCATATCCAATTTGATGTGCTTCTTCATGACAACTCACTAGCGGAAAATGATATTTAGGAATAAGATAATTTACTTGTGCCTCGTTAGTAAATGGATTTAAATAACCACTATATCCTGAATACGTTAAAGAAAGTGACCATAAGGATTTTTTAATACTCCTAGGTTGGTATTTTAAATCAGGATATTTTTTTTGTAATTGTTTATAGCCGCTAGTCGTTTTTTGAAATACTTGTGATTTGGTGTGTGGTATAACGGCTTTTAAAGTATCATTAGAAGCTATTTTTAAGTGAATAGCATTTGTTTTTTCGATAAGTTTTTCTGTAACCATTACTAATTGCTCAGTAGTATATTCTTTATCTAAATTTAGTGTTTTGTATAATGGATTTCTATAATAGTTCATTCCCCACAATAGATGAAATGCGAAATAAATAACGGACAGGAAAGCAAGGATACTAGTAAATGTTTGCTTGGGTTTTTTAAAAAAATGTTTTCGGTTTCTGTAACACCATCTTATAATAAATATAATAAGTAGTGCGTATAGAACATCTCCAACGGAAAAAGGAATCCACCCTAGTAAGTATCGTAATGTTTTTGAAATGATAGGGTATAGTCCGTTACTATAGTGTTTTTCTATAAAGTCAGGATAATTAGCTAAAACCTTTACAATTATGATTTGTATTGGAAATAATGTCGCTATAACTATTTTTTTGTTTTTGAACATGTTTAGTTTAATGCCTTTTCTAATGTGAGAAGGGAAGAATGAATGTTGAGTGCAAACTATAAAGTATAGTTAATAAACGAAAATCCAAAGTACAAAAATCTAAAGAAACACAGCTGTAAAAAATTGAATTAAACTCACTATCTTTGGCGCATAAAAATGAACGTACAATGAATCAAGAAATAAGAGAGTTAGAGCCAAAAGAACTTTGGAATAAATTTGCCGATTTAAATGCAGTGCCTCGTCCATCTAAAAAGGAAGAGCGTGTAATTGCGTTTATGAAAAAATTTAGTGAAGATTTAGGGTTAGAAACTGTAGTAGATACTGTCGGAAATGTAATTGTAAGAAAACCAGCTACTCCAGGAATGGAAGATAGAAAAATGGTGGTATTACAGTCGCATTTGGATATGGTGCATCAAAAAAATGCAAATGTTAACTTTGATTTTGAGACGCAAGGAATAGAAATGTATGTTGATGGTGATTGGGTACGTGCAAAAGGGACTACTCTTGGAGCTGATAATGGTTTAGGAGTTGCTACAATTATGGCGGTTTTAGAATCTACAACAATTCAGCATCCTGCATTGGAAGCATTGTTTACTATTGATGAGGAAACTGGAATGGGCGGAGCTTTCGGTTTAAAAGGAGGATTACTTAATGGTGATATTCTTTTAAATTTAGATACTGAAGAAGATGATGAAATTGGTGTAGGTTGTGCTGGTGGTATTGATATTACTGCAACAAAGTCATATACAGAAGAAAATACTCCTGAAGGAACAGTAGGATTTACAATTGAAATTAAAGGATTAAATGGTGGGCATTCAGGAATGGATATCATCAAAGGTTTAGGGAATGCAAATGTATTCATGAATCGTTTATTGTTTAAAGGGTATGAAAAATACGGATTACGTGTTTCTTATATAAAGGGAGGAAGTTTACGTAATGCGATCCCAAGAGAAAGTTATGCGGTTATAGCTGTGGATAAAGTTCATGCTGAATCTTTTGAAAAAGAATTAAAAGTTGAGATAGTTAATATAAAAGCTGAGTATGCAAGTTTAGAAGCTGATTTAGAAGTGATTATTTCTGAAGCAGCATTACCAGAGAAGGTAATGGAGTTAGGAGCTCAGGAAAATGCAATTAAGTCTATTTATGCATCTTTAAATGGAGTGCACAGAATGAGTCCGGACATTGAAGGTTTAGTAGAAACATCTAATAACATTGCTAAAATTATTATTGCAGATGGAGAAGCAGTAGTAATGTGTTTAACACGTTCTTCAGTAGATTCTAATAAAGATGACTTAGCAAACAAACTAACTTCTTGTTTTGAGTTAGGTGGTTTTGAAGTTGAATTATCAGGTTCTTACCCGGGTTGGACTCCTAATATGAATTCTTCAATTGTAAAGTTAACTGCTGAGGTTTATAAGAGAATTAATGGAGAAGAAGCTAATGTTGCTGCTTGTCATGCAGGATTAGAATGTGGTATTTTAGGAACTCATTATCCAGAAATGGAAATGGTTTCTTTTGGACCTACAATTAAAGGAGCACACTCTCCTGATGAAAGAGCATGTATTTCTTCTGCTCAAAAATACTGGCATTTCTTTTTAGAGGTATTAAAAGAAACACCTAAAAAATAGTGGTCAAAAGTATTATGAAATAAAAAATGCCTCGAAGTACTTCGAGGCATTTTTTTTATGTTTAATTGTGATGTGGATGAAGTTTTTAGTTTCCAGCTTTAATAAGCTCTACATCAAAAATTAAGATTGCATTTGCAGGTATAGGACCTTTTCCTCTTTTACCGTATCCTAAGTATGGAGGTATTACTAATCGTGCTTTTTCACCTTCTTTTAATAACATAATTCCTTCATCCCAACCTGGTATAACTCTACCAGTACCGATAGGGAAAGAGATTGGTTGACCTCTATCTACTGAAGAATCAAACTTAGTTCCATCTACTAACATTCCTGTGTAATGTACTTGAACTGTTTCTCCTCTTTTTGCAGATTTTCCTTCAGTATTCTTTTGAGTAATGTTGTAACGTAATCCAGTTGCTGTTTTTTCATATCCTTTTGCAACTTCATCAATAGATTTATCCATTTCAGCTTGTGCTTTTTCTTGCGCTTCTTTTTCAACAGCAAAATGATCGTTAAATATTTTAGCAGCATCAAATTGTTTAGCAGCACTTCCTTTTCTGATTATTTTTACCGATTGGATAGTGTCATTTCCAGCAATTGCATTAACAATATCTAGTCCAGCAATTACGTGTCCGAAAACAGAGTGTTTGTTGTTTAAGTGTGGAGTAGCTTTATGAGTGATGAAAAACTGACTTCCGTTAGTTTTAGGGCCAGCATTAGCCATTGATAAAATACCAGGCTTATCATGAACTAAACTTGGGTCAAATTCATCTTTAAATTTGTATCCTGGATCTCCACTTCCTGTTCCTAATGGACAACCACCTTGAATCATGAAATCAGCAATAACTCTGTGGAATTTTAATCCATCGTAGTATTTTTTCCCTTTATAGCTATCAGAAACCATTGTGTTTGTTCCTTCTGCTAAAGAAACAAAGTTGGCAACTGTAATAGGTGTTTTTTCATATTCTAACTGACAAACAATTTTACCTTTGCTTGTAGTAAATTCAGCATACATCCCGTCTTCTAAATCAGGGTGTTGCTCGTTGCATGCAGTAGCAGCAAAAAATAACGATAATAATAGTAACTTCATGTTGTTCATTTTTTTTATTAATTCTGTTTCGGTTTTAATTCTTTTAAGCTAACAGTACATATTATTGGGGTATTGATATCTATTTTTTTTCTATCGCCACTATATCCATACGCCAATTGAGAAGGAAAAATAAATTTAATTTCTTCGTCAACTTTAATCATTTTTAAACCTTGACGAAATCCTTCAATAACTTCTGTTTTTTGATCTATAAAATAGGTTTTATCACCAATTTCATTGGTGCTGTAAATTAAATTATTTTTTAAATCTCTTACTGAGTAAGTATATACTATTTGATCACCAAAGTTAGGCGTATACGTGCTAACGGTGTTTTTATTTATATAAGCATACTTAAATCCTTTACCTGAATTGAGGTAAGAGTTTGTTGAGTCATTTTTGATATACAGTGCTATAGCTTTGTTTTCCAGTTGCATAATCTTTTTAGTCCGATCAATAGAACTTTGCATGTAACTTCCAGACTTAACAGTAACTGGTTTTCTAGCTTGAGGCTCTTTACACGAAGCAAAAAAAAGTATAATAATTAGTATAGAAAAGTGTTTCATTAGCTCAGTTCTTTTTTATAGTTTGGTAATATACTAATAAATTTCTCAAGAGTTTCTTCTAATGAAAGCTTACTAGCACCTCCTGCAGCATTTGTATGTCCACCACCATTAAAGTGTGCTCTAGAAAATTCATTTACAGAAAAGTCTCCTTTAGATCGTAATGATATTTTTATTAGCTTACTGTTTTGGTCTTCTTTAAATATAGCAGCTAATTTTATTCCTTGTAGTGATAGTGCATAATTAACGACACCTTCCGTGTCTCCTTTTTGTGCATTGAATTCACTTTGCTCATCTGCTGATAAACTGATGTATGCGGTATTTAATTCAGGAATGATTTTAAGATTGTTTAATGATTTTCCTAAAAGTTGTAACCTATTATATGAATTGCTATCATATACGTTTTGATGAATTTTTGCATTGTCTATCCCAATATCAATTAGGTTAGCAATTACTCTATGTGTGGTACTTGTTGTAGATCGGAATCTGAATGATCCAGTATCTGTCATAATACCGGTATAGATGCAATTGGCAATATCTTTGTCAATACTATTTAAGTCATCTAATGCCTCTATAAAATGATACACCATTTGACAGGTAGAACAAATAGAAGTATCGGAATACGTTACTTCGGCATAATCATCAGGTTGCTGATGATGGTCAATCATGACGAATTTAGCCGTAGCATTGCTTAGTATTTCCTGCATGTCACCAGTTCGGTGCAATGAATTAAAGTCTAAAGTGAAAATTAAATCGGCATTATTAATTAAGTTATCTGACTCTTCTTTATTTCCCTCATATAATAATATGTGTTCACTTTCTGGAAGCCATTTTAAGAAAAACGGAAAATCATCAGGTACAATTACCTTAGCATTCTTCCCTTGTTTTTTTAGATATTGGTATAGAGCTAAGGTAGATCCTATAGCATCCCCGTCAGGTCCTTTGTGACAAGTAATTACAATGTTTTCAGACGATTGTAATAAAGTTTTGATTTTTTTTATATCTTTTGCCTCCATAATTATTGCGAATATAAGTATTCGGAAAAAATTATGGCATAATTTATGCCTTAAATGCTATAATGAAGGGTGTCGTTTTGATAATTTCTTAACAAATGCATATGATGTTGTGTTAGAATTATTACATTCGCACCGAATTAAACAAAACCTTTAAAATAATTCAAAATGAAAAAAAATTACATTTTAAACA
>Ga0209291_1002303_pt1 | contig 15612 bp, 12 predicted proteins | sample GOMGulsemesocosm_FD_184633 | JGI IMG/M metagenome (GOLD analysis project Ga0209291, IMG submission 184633) | Methane-oxidizing microbial communities from mesocosms in the Gulf of Mexico - GOM9B Gulf of Mexico (SPAdes) (version 2) | ecosystem: Environmental > Aquatic > Marine > Cold seeps...
CGGTTACAAAGCCTTCTTTAATCGCTTCATTAAAAACCCTCTCGAACTTACTGGCTGGGTTACCAACTTCTGTTGAGTCTAAACCTACGCCGATAATCTTATCTTTATGCCCTTGAGCCTGCGCTAGCGTTTCAAATGCTGACTCTTCATCTAAATGGCGTAAGAAGCACATAATTAATTTACTGGTAATGCCCAACTCTGCTATAGCTTTATCAAGCGCACGATGAATACCATTAACAACAGTATCAAATAAAATTCCCCGCTGGGTATGTGCCTGAGGGTCAAAAAATATTTCAGTATGCACAACATTATCTACTTGGCAGCGCAGCAAATAAGCCCAAGTGAGATCAAAAAAATCTTGTTCATTGATCAGTACATTAGCGCCTTGGAAATAAATATCCAAAAATGATTGTAGATTATGAAAATTATAGGCGTCTCTAATTTCTTCCACTGAATCAAAAGGTATATTGATACTATTACGCTGTGACAGCTCAAGCATCAGCTCAGGCTCAAGTGTGCCTTCAATATGAAGATGAAGTTCTACTTTAGGTAAGGATCGGATAAATTCTTTCATGACTAAGTTCCCAATAATTAAAAAGGTTCATTCAGTACTTTCTTTTGATCAGAATTGTTCTTACAAAGAGAAAGCACTAAAGTGCTAAACTCTTAGTAATCAGGATTTATTGGTTCCTGGTAGAGACCCCCAATCCATATTACTGGGGTTATAGAAACTAATTACTGCGTTGAAGTAATAACTAGTGATATTTGATAGCGCCTTATTTTCCATCACAAGTCTATAGTACTAATAACTATGGTTATCTTAACTAAGCTTAGCCGAATATTCTAATTAGCGAGTTATTATCCACACAACAGAAAGCAAAAAAGCGAACTGATGTTCGCTTTTTGTCATGACGGCTTTTATTAATGATAGCTTTTTAATTTAACCTGACAGATCAATGATAAAAATTTAGTGTTCATCAGGCCTTAAATAAGCGATATCATCTTCATCGTCTAAATGAAAATCGTATCCCCCTTCAAAATCACCATGTAATTCATTGGCAACGGTAATAGGTAGCTCTAATATTTCTTGAATATGAATAGCAACATCAATTTGTTGATTAATAATACTCTTAAATTCAGAGAAATTTAACAAACCTATTTCTTGTAAGTAACTTTTAGTGGGTATCGACAACTGCCCAGTAAGTTTTACGGTACAAGACTCTATTTGTTCAAGTAATAAAGCTTTCTCGGTGTTGATAAGGTGATTGTTAAATGTTTGATATAACGAACTGCTAAACATTTTTCTTTCAGAATCTATCAGTAATAAAGCGATCGCTGTATTAAGAAATCTTTGCAATTCAAACAATAATATTTCTTCATCATTTTCAACTATTAGAGTGCTTGCACAATAGCTCGCGGCGATATTTTTATACACATCTAAGAGTTTCGCACTTTTATAGCCTTCTTTCATTAAGCTAGCATGTAACACTCTAATATCAGATGTGTCACTAACAGCTAAGGCATAACTCGTGATTGAGATACTGTCGAAGTATGAAGGTGATATCTGCTTCAATTGAGCATATTTAGCCCAACCAGCTCTAAAGCAATAAACAATGCCTTGGGTTTTTATGATTTCTTTGGCTTTAATCGAATCACTATCACAAAGCTCTAATAAACCTAAGTTGGTTATGCCAAGCACAATCTCGCAGGCTTTCTTAATTTGATCCGCATAAATAATTGATAAATTATCTGAAGCGATCCTCAAAGACATATCGACTAATTGTTGTTTTATTTTATGTACTAGTTCAGGAGAAAAATAGCCTTCATCTTCCCCGTCTTTTAAGGTTAAAAGTAGAAACGGATGGTTTCTTAACTCTGCAATTCTCATTAATGAATCCTAATTATTAAAACTATTCATAAGGCTAAAAGTTATAGCGGAGCAAACATATCATCTGTATCAATTTCTACCGAGGTAACTCGTTGTTTATTTGCATTATCTTTTAGTGCTTTTTCAACATTTTCTAATGAACCATTGGTACTTACTACCATTACTTCACGATAAGCATCTTCATCTAATGATTTTATTTTCATTAATAGCTCTTCAATACTGCCTGATGTTTGCTCTTCATCTTCTTCAATTTCTGAAAAGTCATGACCGACAAAAGGTAATGATAAATATAAAAGGCCAAAGTCATCTTCTACAATCGCTTTTAATACTTCCAGCTGTTTTTCTTCATCATCAGTAGATAGAAAAATTTGTGACAATAAACTATGCGCTTCTGTTTGTGCGCAAAACACATGGTCTTCATCAATATTTTGCCAATAAGAAGGTTCAACATTTAATAATTGCTTAATTGACTCTGCATCCATTAACCATGTTGCGATAGAAGGAATGGTGGCATCGTGTTCTCTAACAATTTTAGCGACGGTTAAAATGTCCATCTCAGTTAACACGGCTAACATTGTTTCATCACCTTGTTCAGAGGCTATTGCCTCTAAAGAAGTACCTGCGCGTCTACCGCTTTGTTGTGCTATTTCGATAATATCGGTGGCTAGAATGAGTGCATTTTTTGTCACGGTTATTCCTTAGAAGGTATTTATACTGTTCATTAGCTGCTCTAATTTAATTGATTAGAGAAATCTATACTTTAAAACTATAAAAGCTATGGTAAAAGACTAATAGTTCTCATCAAAATCATCCGATGCATAATCATCAACTTGATCAAAATCTTCTTCTTCTGCTTTTAATGGCGTAGCATCGTAACGGTTATAATAATGAATAAGTAATACAGCCGTCTTTAAATCCTGCTCCGCATGATTCATCATTTCAGTCACACAGGCTCTCGCATCAGCATGTACACCAACAAACGCTTTTACATCTGCCCAAGTAGGCTCAACGCTTAAGTCGACTAAGGCTAAATTTTTACTATCAATTCTAATTTTAGTGGTTATAGCCATGGCTAATTGATCAACCATACCACTAAATAATAAAGGCGAAGTTTTTAGTTGTTCAAATAAACTAGCTAAGTAAATAGAGAGTAACTCAGGATTTTCAGGATCAGTTAACGAAGTCATGTTTTCTAAATACATAGAAAAATCATCAGTCAAATAATCGGGTATATTTTTGTCAGATTGCAAAGGTTGTTCCCTAATTGCGTGTTTTCAAAATGAAGGTACTTATTGTCTTTAACTTAACGCATTTTGCCAAAATGAATCAGCAACCTCTCGTGGATCTGTTATCACGGTATAATTACTTTTCAAATATAAAGAGCGCTTTTTAGGATCCGAAATAGCATCATAAGCTTCTTTAATTAATTGAAACTTTTCCTCAACTTCACTACCACTATTTTTATCTGGGTGGTATTTATTAGCGAGTTTTCGATAGGCTTTTTTAATATCGATTGTCGTCGCATCTCTACTTACACCTAACTGTTCAAAATAATCCATATATATACTCATGATACTTCAAAATGTCTGTTTCAGGACGCCTGAGAAATTTATGATCAAGGCGCTTATTTTTATTAATGGTTGTTCCCTTAAAAAAAGGAGCAACGACAAGCATGATTTACTCAGGCATCCCCGAAGGGCGAGTTATAAAGGCTTATAGGCAGCGTTATTGATTTTGATAAGGGAATAACCATTCTCTTCAATCAATGTCTTGCCTCTAAGCCTTTAAATTCTCGCTGAAACGAGCATTTCGAGGTAACTTGAGTATACAACTACCTATTGTTGACGTTTTACCTTAACAGCAAGATAAAGCTAACTCACAGAGCTAACCCACAGCACTAATTTAGGAGGGGTAAACATTAAAAGCATTTTAAGCTAATCAAAACATTCTGGCTAACTTTATTTAAGTTTACTCGCTTTGAGTTTTCTACTGAGAAATACCAATTTGGTTAAATTTATTCCCTACTCAGAGCTACATTGATGAGCTTAGAACAAACAAAATCACTTAAACATAGTCATTCTATATTTAGTTAATTTTGTGACGTTATCAGTTTAACAATGAGCTCCCAAGGGCGAGTATCTAATAAAAGGTAAAGGCTTCTAAGCAGCGTTATTGATTTTGACCAGGACGTTACAGGGATGTAGCTTCTTAGAGAATGCAGGAGCTTATTCTCCTGAATAACCATTCTCATCAATCAATGCCTTGCCTTTAAGCCTTTTAATTCTCGCTGAGTGGGAAAGAACTTAATCAACTTGGTATCATAACGCAAAGAGGGGAACAAACGTTCCCCTCTTAAAAGCATATTAACAATCGATGATTAAGCGTTTATTGCAGCTGCCATTGATTGCTCTGCAATTTTTTCTAACCAGTTAAGATCAACTGTTTGGTGAGCTTCACAAATAAACCAGGGTTCACGTGAGTCTGGCTCTAACATCACACCATTGCTAATTAAGTTAAGCGCGAATTGGGTGTAAAGGTCACTATTGGTTTTTTTCCAATCACGGTAATTTTGTGGCACATGGTTACCGAAGTGCACCCCAAACATAGCATCTGGGCCAGCAAAGCAATGCTCAACACCAAACTTGGTAAAAACACGTGAAAGCAATGTTTGAATTTCTTTACCTACGCTGGCAATAGTTTCAAGTGCATCAGTTTCTTTAAGGACTGTAAGCGTAGCTTTAGCTGCACTTAAGGCAACCATATTTGCTGTATAAGTTCCGCCGTGTGTTACGCCATCTTTAGCAAAAGAAATAGTGTCCATTACTTCAGATCGCCCACCAAAAGCAGCAACAGGGTAACCGTTACCCATGGCTTTAGCATAAGTAGTTAAATCAGCAAAAATGCCATACAAGGCTTGTGCTCCACCTTTGGCAACACGAAAACCGGTTTTCACTTCATCCATAATCAACAATGAGCCGTTGTTATCACAAACATCACGTAACTTTTGCATATAAGCTTGTGTTGAAGCAATAGATCCGCAGTTGCCCATTATTGGTTCAATTAATATAGCCGCAATATCACTACCATGTAGCGCAAAAACAGCATCTATCGCATCAAAATCATTTAGCGGTACGCTTACTTGATGTTCACGAGTACTTGCAGGGATACCGCCGCCAAAAGGGACTATCTCAGGGTCTTCTTGCGAGTTAACATCCCAATTATCAACATCTGATTTCCACATAACTTCATCGTGCAAACCATGGAAACCACCTTCAACGACAACAATTTTATTTCGTTGGGTAAAGCCACGTGCTGTACGTACAGCACCGATAACCGCTTCAGTACCTGAATTGGAAAAACGCATTTTGTCGATATTAGGGCAAAGTGATTTCACTAATTCAACGACATCAGAGTCGAGACCCGTCGAAAAGCCAGAAATAGTACCTACCTGAGTAATTGCGTTAATAACCGCATTATCAACACGCTCATCACGATAGCCTAAAATAATAGGCCCATAAGCTAGTCGAAAATCGACAAAGGTTTGCTCATCACAGTCAGTAATAGTGCCGCCTTTCATGCTACTTAAAAACACCGTATTTTCTTCGCCCCAATAACGATAGCTATCAGCCACGCCTAAAGGCATATTCTCAACAGCTCTTTTAAATAGTGCATTACTCTTTGGTTTACTTTTCTTCGTCACGAAGACTCTCCATCTTAATAAATAATTTCTAACATTGCCGAAAATTGAATAACAGCGACTCGACATTTCGCTGTGGTTTCGGTCGATTTTTATACGCCAAGAACTACTGCCCTTCTTGAATCTGTCCAACCATCAATACTGGTGCAGCATCTAGTTCTTCTGCATCCATCATAGAAGCAATACGCTCAACAGAAGATAATAACTGACTCTGTTCCCAAGATTCTAGGGCCTGATAACGTTTGATAAAATGTTCTTGCAGTGGTTTTGGCGCCCCTTGCAGTAGCTCATCTCCCGCAGAAGAAAGGTATAGCTCAACTTTACGTTTGTCTAACTGACTACGCTCACGCACAACCAATTTTTTCGCTTCCAAGCGGTCAATAATACTAGTAACTGTCGCCGGACTCAGATTGATTTCTTGGGCAACTTGTTTTGCCATAGGTCCATCTAGCTCAGCAATTTTGGTCATGACCATAAGCTGAGGACCTGTTAATCCTGACGTTTTATTCAATTGTTTAGAGTGTATACCAATCGCTCGGATCACTTGACGTAATGAAATTAACAGCTGATCGTATTTTTCCATAAGGTTATACCAAGTTGATTAAGTTCTTTCCCATTCAGCGAGAATTAAAAGGCTTAGAAGCAAGGCTTTGATTGAAGAGAATGGTTATTCCCTGGTCAAAATCAATAACGCAGCATATGAGCCTTTTAAACTCGCCCTCTGGGAGCTTGCTCGATGCCTACTAACATCGTTAAATTTATTTGATTTAGAATGACTAAACCCAAACAAGTCTGCCTTGTTATTAAACATCGAGCAGAGCTCTGAGTTGGGAAGAAATTTAATCAAATTGGTATTAAACTCATTTAGCCCCTAGATATTAGGGGCTATCTAACTTTAAGGTAGATTAAAAGCTATAGGTATGAGATACCGAGAATACTACACGAGTATCTGCTGTATCCCAGCCCATGTCGGTGTCTTCAAGCGCAAGGTCAAAATCAAGACCTTTCCAACTCGTCATGTATTCAACACGGTAATGGTTATAGGCATCTTTGCCATCCCAAGCATATTTATTTTCATCTGCAGAGGTAGAGCGATCAAAAGTGACTTTAATATTATGACCTGGCGCAACTTCAAAGGTATGAGCAACCATGGCAATGTAATGACCTACATCTGCGCCAAAATAGTCCCAGCTGTACCAGAAGTTTAATTCACTATCACCCATCGATGAGTTATAGCCAAATTTGGTATAAACCTCTGGATACTTGTAAGTACTTGAGGCGTCATCTCCATGGTAGGTGTAATATGCAATACCTGCATCTAGACCAAATTTTTCATTTAATTGAAAATATTGTCCTACGTAAGCGTCCCACTCAATATTGGTATCTTCACCTGAGCCAAAGTCAACATTAGAAGCCCAAGTTCCTGCATAAAAACCACTGTCTGCAGCATAATCTAAACTTGCTTGCAACGCAGGACCATTATCCGTTTGACTAACACCGTTAAAGGTGTAATCAGAAGCTAAATTAACTGTTGCAGATACATCAGCAAGTACACTAGTAGATAGTGTTAATAGACAAGTTGTTGCTGCTGCAATAAGTGTTTTGTTCATTGTTTTTGTTCTCATTATATTTATGCTCAGTAAGTTATCTTATTAATTCTATTTTAGTGAAATCGATTTTATTTTCTTTCGGTGAACACTCTATCTCGCTGACCACTTTGAATTTGGTTAATAAGATATAACCAAAACAAGTGAAAAACAGTCCGATAACAACAGCGCCAACCCATTGGATTTGTAAGAAATCCAATTTAAATAACAATGTAAGTAAGCTTAGTGCAATTAAATTGCCTAACAAGTATTTCACTTTACCCACACGAGCCACGCTCAAATTCAAGTTATCTGTATATAAACGAATCAATGAATCGAGCGAGTTGATTACAAAGGTAATGCCTACAATTGCCATCATAATATTATAGAAACCAGCAGTTTCTATACCGTTCACACTGTAGTAATACAATACGGTAAACCATACCGCGATTGGAATAGAAGGGAATATTAACATTGCCGCCAATACTTGATAAGTACGTAAACCACCAACAAAACGAGCAGTAAACTGGCCAATCATAATGCTCCAAGCAAACCACCAGTAAAGGTAGAACTCATGATAATCATTTAATGGCAGAACAAATTCGTGAATATTACCAAAGTAACCGCCAAGCAAGGAAACCGTATTAGCAAAATCACCTATGCTAGACCCTTCAACAAGAAAAGCACCACTCCACATCACAGCAATCAAAGCAATAAACAACCAAGACGTTGCTAGGCTCAGCAAACGTACATAACGTATGCTTGTACTTGAATAAACAGCAGCAGCAATAACTAAGAAAACAATCAGATAGAAACTACCAATAACTGATTCACCATCACCAAGCTCAGGTAAATACCACGGCGTATTTGTTAACAACAAATACGCAGTAAAGGCACAGGTGCCTATGATGACTACATTGTTAATCAACTTAATCAAAGGTATTTGAAAAAATTGCACTCTTGGTTCAATAACACAAAAGTAAAAACAGGTCAGAAAGTAAAAGCCCCAAATAAGAAAAGCCCAAAAGCCAAACTCAATAGACAAAGCATTAGTAAACGAATACTCAGGACTCGCCGCTAAATCGGCATAACCAGCAAATTCAGTTAACGGAAACATGATAAGCCCAACATCAAGCCCTGAAGTAAACAAGATGGCAATGAAGGTAAATGTTTTAACGGGGGTCACACCAACACAGCGAATATTTCCCCAGCGATATAACACAAAGGCAATGGCGGCAAAGGTAAATAAAATCCCTGCAGATAACCAAGCGGTCATAATTGACCACCGATGATGGTTTTAATAAATGTAAACACGTATTACTCCTCTTTCTTTATTATAGTTAGAGCACTCGGTATTACTTCAAACTAAAGTGAATTAATTAATCCATATAGTCTGAGGCTTCAAATTTTAAATATCGTCACCATGCATACCCGAACCGCCTGAATATTTTTCTTCAGATGGAGCGGATATAACTCTATTGATAACTATAATTAACGCCTGAAAGAGTGCTCACGGTTGAACTGTTTTAATTATTTTTAAATTGTTCTTTTTGGCTCATTCGCGCGTTGCTGTTGCTGCCAGTTTGGCGCAATCTTAACTTCAGCCTGAGATGGTGCTAGAGTTTCACGACCTAGAATAAGATCAGCCGCCCGCTCCGCAACCATTATCGTCGGTGCATTAAGATTACCGTTTGGAATGGTCGGGAATATAGACGAGTCAACTACGCGCAACCCTTCAATACCATGTACTTTAGTATCAGAGTCAACAACAGCCATTTCATCGCTGCCCATTTTGCACGAGCAAGATGGATGATAAGCACTTTCAACAAATTGGCGAACAAAAGTATCTATTTCGTCATCACTTTGAACATCAATACCAGGCTGGATTTCTTCGCCTCGATAGTCATCAAGCGCACTCTGGTGAATAATTTCTCGGGTTAAGCGTACACAAGCACGGAAACCTTCACGGTCTTCTTCGTGTTCAAGATAATTAAAACGTATTTGTGGATGTGCTTTAGGATCATTTGATATGACTTTAACAGAACCTCGACTCTTCGGTTTGTTATGACCAATATGAACCTGAAAACCATGCCCTGCAAAAGCTTCTTTACCGTCGTAGCGCATTGCTGCAGGTAAAAAGTGATATTGTAAATCTGGCCATTCAACATTCGCTTTAGAGCGAATAAAACCACAAGATTCAAAATGATTGGTAGCGCCCAAACCTTTTTTGGTAAAGAACCAGCGGCTACCAATCAAAAATTTATTCCACAAACCTAACTGGCCATTAAGTGAAATAGGTTTTTTGCACTTAAATTGAAAGTAAAATTCCAGATGATCTTGCAAGTTTTGACCAACACCGGGTAAATCATGTTTAACCTCAATGCCCGCGTCTTCAAGCTCCTTTTTAGCTCCAATACCTGATAGCTGTAACAGATGAGGTGAGCCGATAGGTCCCGCAGATAAAATGACTTCTTTCTCAACACTTACGTTGAAAATTTTACCTTTACGTTCATAGCGTACGCCAACTGTTTTTTTACCTTCGAGCAAAACCTTATGTACCAAAGCATGGGTTACTACTATTAAATTACTTCGCGCCATTGCTGGGCGAAGGTAAGCGTTAGACGTTGAACTACGCACACCGTTTTTAACCGTCATGTGCATAGGACCAAAACCTTCCTGTGCAGCCGCATTATAATCATCAGTGGCAAAATAACCGGCTTCAACACCCGCATCAACAAACGCTTGATACAAAGGATTTTTCATTTCATTGCCGTTATTTACCCCTAATGGTCCGCTTTTACCGCGGTATTCATTACCATCAAAAGCCCATGTTTCAGCTTTTTTAAAATAAGGTAGACAATGAGCATAATCCCAATTTTTAGCACCATGTTGCTGCCATTCATCAAAATCTCTCGCATGACCACGAACATAAACCATGCCATTAATCGATGAAGAACCACCTAAAACCTTGCCTCTAGGACAATGCATACGGCGATTATCAAGGAACGGCTCAGGTTGAGTTTCAAACTGCCAAGCATATTTTTTAGTATTCATAGGGATTGACAATGCCGTTGGCATTTGAATAAATATACTTTTGTCACTGCCGCCAGTTTCAAGTAACAATACGCGATTGTTACTGTCCTCACTTAAACGGTTAGCGAGTACACAGCCCGCAGAGCCTGCACCAACAATAATGTAATCAAATTTTTCGCTATTCATATAAAACTCTTTTTCTATTACTTATCTTACTGATAATTCAAAAGCTTTAAACGTATGAATTATTGTCCGTAAATCTTATCGATAGTGCCTTTTAAAATGGACTTTCCAGTGGCTGAAGGCCAACATATACGGCTTTAATTTGTGTGTAATGGTTTAGTGTAACTAGGCCATTTTCGCGTCCAATACCTGATTGTTTATAACCACCAACAGGCATCTGCGCCGGAGAGGCACCAAAACTATTTATCCAGCAAATTCCCGCTTCCATTTGATGAATAACGCGGTGAGCACGAGTAATGTCTTGGGTAAATACACCCGCGGCCAGCCCAAATTCAGTTGCGTTAGCTCTAGCCACCACTTCATCTTCATCAGCGAAAGTCAGTACCGACATTACCGGACCGAAAATTTCTTCACGGCAAATGGTCATATCATCAGTACAATCGGAAAAAATAGTCGGTGCGACAAAATAGCCATCTGGGGCATTTTCTGGTTGCAATGCTGTACCGCCATGTAACAAGGTCGCGCCTTCTTTAATGCCGATGTTTATATAATCTAATACCAGATTAAAGTGCTTTAACGAGATAAGTGCACCAAAATTAGTCGCTCCATCCATTGGATCACCGGCGATAATATTTTGACGAGTACGTTCGAGCAGTTTCTCAATAAATATTGGATATATTGATTCTTGAACAAACACGCGCGTACCATTGGTGCAAACTTCACCCTGAGTATAGAAGTTACCTAACATTGCCGCAGAAACTGCATTGTCGATATCTGCATCATCAAAAATAATGAGTGGGGATTTTCCACCAAGCTCCATAGTGACATCTTTGAGCGTAGTAGCAGCACCTACCATTACTTTCTTGCCAGTACCCACTTCACCGGTAAAAGACACTTTCGCAATATCAACATGATGAGTTAACCAAGAACCCACCTCGCCTGCGCCCTGAACAACATTAAATACGCCATCAGGAATACCTGCTTCAGTAAAAATTTCAGCTAGCTTTAATGCGCCTAATGGTGTTTCTTCTGATGGTTTAAATATCATCGAATTACCACACGCCAATGCTGGCGCAGCTTTCCAACACGCTATCTGTATTGGATAATTCCAAGCACCAATACCAGCACAAATACCCAAAGCTTCACGGCGTGTGTAGTAAAAATCGCCATTAACTTGCTGTTGATTACCTTCAATGCCAGGGGCCAAGCCTGCAAAAAACTCGATAGAATCAGCTCCGGATTCCACATCAACCACAGAGGCTTCTTGCCATGGTTTACCAGTATCAAGTACTTCAATTTCTGCTAGTTCATCATTACGCTCACGTAACAAGGCTACTGCTTTAAGTAAAAGTCGGCTGCGCTGGGTAGCGCTCATTGCTGACCAAGTAGCAAATCCACGCTGGGCACTTGCTATTGTCTCTTGTTTTATTTTTTCATCGGCAACTTCAACCTGATAGATAACTTTTCCTGTAGCAGGGTTAATCACATCAAATGTTTCACCACTGTCGTTCGCCATGTAGGCGCCATCGACAAAATTTTTATAACGTACTAACGACAATTGACTTCTCCAGACTGTTAAATACCAATATCACTAACTATGTGATCATTTCTACTTGCTAAAATCACCAACTACTTTGTTATTTATTTAATAATTAGAACAACTAGTTATTAGAATAAATGCCTTGTATTTGGCTATTTTCCCTACGTATAAAGTTGATCACCTAATTAATGAAACTGGTATAAGCAGATCATTTATAAATTTTTTACATAATTGTTCGGCCTGTTTAAATTCTTCTTCAGGCCTTGGACTTAATGCGCTTCGTAACCAGAAACCATCAATCATCGCAGCGGTTTGTTTAGCTGCTATAACCGCTAAATCATCTGTTAATAACTGTCGAAAAGAAAAAAGTAGGTTGCTGTATAAGCGTTTACTGTTGATATGTTGTAGCCGAGCTAAGCCGGGTTGGTGCATAGATTGCGCCCAGAAGCTAAGCCAGGTTTTTGTTGCCGGTGCTGAACGTTGTAATTGGGTGAAGTTTGCCTCAATGATCATTTCAAGTCGTGCAGTAGTACTAAGGTTAGGCTGACTAACACGTTCGAGTAGAGCTGACTTTAATTGATCCAATAAATGTTTAACTGTGGCTTCAACTAGTTCCTGCTTACCACCAAAGTAATGACTAATGATGCCTGACGATAAGCCCGCGATCCTGCTAATGGTAATAATCGTGGTGTTTTGTAAACCGTATTGCGCCACAGACTCTAAAGTAGCGTTAATTAATTGTTGTTTACGTAAGGGTTTCATTCCAACTTTTGGCATTGATCTCTCAAATTCTTTTTTAATTGAACGTTCAATTAATTATAATTGTAATAGTTTGAACAGAAATGATCAACCTGCTATTAACTTAGTACTGAAGTACTAATAAGCCAGTATTAAGTGATGTTCGTTGTTTAGAACTCGATAAACATAGAAAATTTAAGGGCATAATCAGTTAGTACACTAATGATAATAATTGGCTTTGATCAGAGATAAAGTACAGTAAAAACTAATTTCACTGATTTTAAGTAAATTTATTCCATTGCATGAAGCTATCTAGTTCACAAAATAGCGTTAATTATGTTTGGAATATATCGCTAAAAAGTGGCTAAGATTAATAAATTTAAGCGCGGGGTCGCCTTAGGATTAAAAAGAAAAGGCTCTATTACTGATTTAAATCAAGGCATAGATTACATTGCTGTGTTCAACTAGTTTACACAATTTAAGTCAATTACTTTGCCTCTCAACAAAGGCAGACCGTGTGAATTATTATGAATAAAATTGCAAATATATTATTGTTACTATTGGCCGCCTTCTTTTTATTTCTTGGTATAAAGAGTGTGCAGCACTCAAAAAGTTATACTGAATTAACCAATATTGAAACAATCAAAGGTAGTGTATTTCAGCTACATTGCCCACCCAAGGGAGCCGCCTCATTAAGCCTTATGGATTCTGATTTAACCTATAATTTATCAGTTAAGTTTAGAACGGATTATTGTGATAAGAAAAAATCCCCAGTATTTTTAGGTAAAGAGATTACGATGCAATCGGTGCAAGTAAATGGCGATTTTCATCAAGTATATAAAATAGAAAAAGATGGCCTAGTAATTCTCAATGCTAGTGATGTCGAGGCTGACCAATCAAGCGCGACATTGGGTTTGTTTTTGTTAGCATTTTTATTGGTTGCCTTAGTCACTTATAAAAGCCGTGCTGCATGCAAGAAATAAGTAATATACCCGTTCCACCTGAAGATGCAGGATTCAGCTGGAATTATAAGCGCCTTTAGGCAAGGCATTGATTGAAGAGAATGGTTGTTCAGGAGAATGTGCCTTGATTATGATTCGCTCAGGTTTCCTGAAACGAGCATTTACAAGTGGTACGGGTATATATAGGCCATGTGATATCTGTAAACAGCGTCGTTTATTAACCTAAGATTTACCCCTATATTATCAGGGGTAAAGTAATGCAAAACATGATGCCCTTACTTTGTTTTGTTTTGCATTGAATATTGCCTTGCATAAGCTGGACAACGAGGTTGTATACTATGCTCAACCCTATCCCTAGACTCTCATTTCCCATGTTAGTGGTATAAAAAGGTTCAAATACATCGTTTACAATAGTCGCATCAATACCTTTACCATTATCTTGATAAATAATTTCAACCGTGTCATTAATTTTAGAAATATTAATATCTATTTCTGGGGTAAAGGTATCTTCAAAAGCATGGTCGATAGAGTTGGTAATTAATTGGTTAAAAACCTTATTTAAGGCTTCTGGAAACCCTAATATCAAAACATTGCTTCCTGATATATTTATTACTGGTTTATTATTTTTAACCGCCATCAAAATTAAATCAGCCTGCTTAGATATATGAGAAAATATTTCAAACTCTTGTTGTGACTCTGCTTCTAAGTTATCAGAAATCAATTTAAATTGACTGATTAAACCAGCGACTTTGTTCATTGAATTTGAAGATAGTTCACAGCCTTTATTCAAATCAGCGAGTAACGAATCTATTGTTGATTTTTTAACGCCTCCTCCGGCAATTAATTGCTCAAAGCAGTCAACTTTTTCATGTATGAGCGATACGCCTGTTACCGCAATTCCTAGAGGGGTGTTTACTTGATGAGCCATTCTGGAAACTAACGTTGTTAAGACAGACATTTTCCCCGATTTAATTAGCTTCTCTTGGGTTTCCTTCAGCTCTGTTAACGTTAAAGATAAATTGGCATTTGATTTTGCGATAGCCTTTTTACTTTTCTGTACTGTCCATAAAAAAACGACCAACATAATGACAATACAAAAGCCAAAAATAATAATTATTTTTGCTTTTTGTCGATCACTACTCACTTGTAGATCTTTAATTTTTACATTGTTTTCTAATTCTAATATATTGAGATCTTTAGCAATTGTTTTAGAAGTATTGAGGTAGTTTGCCAGTTTAGCGCTTGTTTTACTCGAAACAACTTGAGCCAATGCTTTCTCATAAAGTAATGAGGTCTGATATGCCTTTTGATATTCTTTGTTTGTTGCATATATATTCTTTTGAAGGCGATAAGCTTCGGATAAACTACTATTCCTATTTTGACTTTTAGCTTGCTCGATCACCGTTTTTATTTCTTTTTCTGCTAATGCCGTTTTATTATTAGCAATATAAGCCTTAGCTAAATCCAATTTACTAACTAATACCCCTTTCAAAAAACCAGCTTGCTCTCTTATTTCAATCGCTTTATTAAAAGAAATTTCTGCTTGCTCATACTCTTTTTGTGCATAAGAGAGTCGCCCTAAATTTTGATAAGAAAAAGATGAATGAAAGGTGAGTTGATGCTCAAGCCTGATCGCTAGGGATTTATTTAGTAGTTCAAACGATTTTTCATATTTTTTTACTCCTAAATAAGCTTCACCTAAATTATTGTAATTGGATGCCAAATCAATAACATGATCAGTCGTTAAAGTAGAGACTAGATCAGCTTGTAGTGCGGATTCTAAATACGGAATTGCTTGTTCGAAAAAACCTAATTTAATAAAAGCATAACCTATGTCTCCTTCACTCATTGCCTGATAGCTTCTGAATTTCTCAATACTTTTTACTACATCATAGGCCTTTAAATTAAAACTCAAGGAATCTTCAATGTTATCCATATACCAAGAAATAAAGCCTTTAGCACTGTAGTAGTGCCATAAAAAACTC
>Ga0209291_1002305_pt1 | contig 15600 bp, 14 predicted proteins | sample GOMGulsemesocosm_FD_184633 | JGI IMG/M metagenome (GOLD analysis project Ga0209291, IMG submission 184633) | Methane-oxidizing microbial communities from mesocosms in the Gulf of Mexico - GOM9B Gulf of Mexico (SPAdes) (version 2) | ecosystem: Environmental > Aquatic > Marine > Cold seeps...
TCATCTTTCCTCTGTGATGAGCTGATGTTTTAACCGACAACCGCTACCGACAACGCCGCTTCTATCTGCGCTTTTTCTATGCCTTTACCGATAAAGACCAACTGTGTTGAAGGTGTTTCATCCGCGCTCCACAATCTATCAAAATGGCTGTTTAAGCGTTTACCAACTGCTTGAATCACTTGGCGCATCGGCTTGTTAGGTTGCGCAGCGAAGCCCTTAGCACGAAAAATATTTTGTGTGTTTATAAGCTCTTGTAATACTTGCTGAAGCTTATCGGCATCCACTAAACCTAGCGAGATGACAAAAGAATCAAAGTGATCTTCAGCGTGTGAATGTTCGTGACCGTGTTCGTGATGCGCATCGTGATGGTTATGTACATGCTCTATGTGCGCTTCTGTTGCCGCTTCGATACCAAAGATAGCGTCAAGTGCCGCATCGCCATTATCGATGTACAAAGTCTTTACACTCTCTGGCAAGCGCTTACTAATGATTTGAGCAACGTCGTTGCGCCCAGCATCATCAAGTAAGTCATTTTTACTGATCACTACTAAATCCGCAGCGCTTAGCTGGTCATCTAATAACTCTTGTAAGCTTGGGTCGTGATCTAAGCTTTCATCCGCTAAACGCTGACGTTGCACTTGATCTTCATTATTGGCAAAGCGCCCTGCTGCTATCGCAGGCCCATCAACCACAGTAATCACCGCATCCACGGTGCAGTGCTCTTTAATGCCCGGCCAGTTAAAGGCTTGAACTAAAGGTTTTGGTAGCGCGAGGCCCGACGTTTCAATCAAGATATGATCGATGTCATCACGACGCTCTACTAACTCTTGCATCACAGGTAAAAATTCTTCTTCAACTGTGCAGCAAATACAGCCATTGGCCAGCTCATAAATACCGTTTTTACCTTCGACTAAGCTTGCACTCTCATCTTCGCAATCTAACGGGCAACTACGCAGTAATTCAGAATCGATATCGAGCTCGCCAAATTCATTGACAATAACAGCGATACGTTTGCCTGCCGCTTGCTTTAAAACAGTGGATAGTAAGGTGGTTTTTCCGCTGCCGAGAAAGCCAGTCACGATTGTCGTTGGGATTTTATTTAATTTCATGTTTTTATCCGTTATTTATCTGCTTGAGTACGTGATTCAAGTTCTTCGATACTATTTATCACGCCTTTACGTTTGCGAAATATGTTGGGTTTGTCTTGGGCGTAGAGATGCGAATCATCAAAGGCATCCGTATCTAATACACGCCCTACTATAATCAGAGCCGTGAGTTTAAAGCCTTTATCTGCAACCTGTTGAGCAATGTCAGCCAAAGTACCTGTGACTTTATCTTGATCGGGCCAGCTTGTGCGATAACACACAGCCACTGGACAATCGCTGCCATAATGGGGAATTAATTCTTCGACAATTTTTTTCATATAGGTGACACCTAAATGAATCGCCAGTGTCGCGCCAGATTGTGCCAGCTGTGGTAGTCGTTCTCGTTCAGGAAAAGGCGTTTTCCCTTCAAAACGGGTAAAAATAATCGTTTGAGACACCCCTGATAATGTCAGCTCTTTACCAAGATAGGCCGCTGATGCTGCTACCGCGCTAACACCAGGAATGATCTCGTAGTCGATTCCCAACTGCTCTAAGCGGCGAATTTGCTCGCCGATAGCGCCATAGAGGGAGGGATCTCCACACTGTAAACGCGCCACATCTTTGCCCTGCTTGTGTGCTTGTGCAAACAGTTGCTGCATCTCATCCAAATTGATGGTGGCTGTATCAATGATCTGCTCAGCACTGCTCTCAACCTCTTGCAATACTTCTCGCGGAATAAGTGACCCCGCGTAAAGCACCACAGGGCAAGACTTTAATACACGCAAGCCTTTGAGTGTCATCAATTCAGGATCACCAGGGCCTGCACCTATAAAATAAACGGTCATATATTTGTACTCTTAGCCATCACAATAATTTTCACCACCGAGTCGGTAGTCGGTTGTTCTCTTAATCTTCCCTCTGTGGTGAAAACATCTTTTAAAGACTTTCTACCACCGAGGGCACAGAGGCGCATCGCTACACAGAGAAGACCAAAGACTTACCACTAAAGACTTCTCTTCCGCTGCACTTGTCACAACTTCTTCGAATAACCACGCGGTGTGTAAACCCACTCTTTCTCGCCATTTACAATGTGACGAGACTCGCTGTTACCGACACTCACCATAGTGAACATATCGACATCTTTTGCATCTAAGTCTTTGAGCTCTATAATGCGAATATTCTGATCTTCGCGCGTCAACTGACGCCCGATCATCACCGGTGTATTTGCCGGGCGAGATTGCAGTAAAATGTCACGCGCAGTATTGAGCTGCCAGTCACGCTTTTTAGACACAGGGTTGTAAAAAGACACCACAAAGTCACCTGCAGCAGCGCACTCAATTCTCTTTTTAATCGTTTCCCAAGGGGTGAGTAAATCAGAGAGACTGATAGTACAAAAATCATGCCCAAGCATTGCACCAACAGCACTTGCACCTGCTTGCATTGCCGATATTCCCGGTATCACCTGAATATCCACTTCCAGCCATTCACTGTGATCTTCTAACCCTTGTAGCTGTCTATCAAGTAATTCAAAGACTAAAGTGGCCATGGCATAAATACCGATATCACCACTGGAGATAAGTGCTGTATCTCTGCCTTGCGCCGCTAAATCTAGCGCTAGTCTGGCACGGTTAATCTCTTCACCTAAGGGTAAATCGTGACGGGTTTTCCCCTCGCAAATCTCACCCATTAAATCGATGTAGAGACCATAGGCCACAAGGTCTGTGCTCGCTGCTATCGCCTGTTTTGCCTTTGGTGTTAGCAGTGCTAAATCACCTGGGCCTGTGCCCAAAATAAATAGTTTTTTCATTGTTTCTAATTTTCTCTATAGCGCTTGCTAAGTAATAGGTGCGCTGTAACTGCGTCCAATGGCACAAGTGGCCACTTTCGATTTTTGTTTGCCAAGTACCAATTCACTAGATACACGTCGTTCTATATCTGCTCTATTATTAAAACCAGTGGCGCTTTCCTGCGATTTTTGTTTGCCAAGTAGCAACTCACTAGATACTCGTTGTTCTATATCTACTCTATCAGTGCGAAAAGCAGCGCTAACTAAAGCTGCTGATTCAGCCACACCATAAACACCTACTGTATTGAACACGTATTGCGAGGGCTGCTGTAATTGCGCCTCAACGGTGCGCAGTTGCGCCACGTCATAGCACATAAAAGGTAAATTTAAGTCATTCGCTAAGGCAATTAAACCGACTTCGTCATCTTTAATATCAATACTGGCAATCGCTTGTAGTTGCGATAGTTTGATACCCGCCTGTTCACAGCTTGTCTCTAAAAGCATCAGCAAGTCCTCTTTAGGACATCCTCGTTCACACCCCATACCGGCGGTGTAAACAGGCTCTAAATATGCGTTAGAGGTGGTCGATACACATTGTGCATTGATAGCACTGGCCACTTGCGCCGCTAAATGGTTGGCACCGCCTTCATGACCTGAAAGTAGTGGGATAACAAATTGGCCTTGCTCATCGAGTACCAAAACAGCGGGGTCCGTTAATTTACTCTCGATCACTTCACACAGAGATCGCACAACGATGCCCGTTGCGCAGATAAATATTAGTACTTCACCGGCTTTAAAGGCACCTTGTATCACCTCTTTAAACGGGCTAGGTTTGTGTAACAATTCAAGATGGCTGCTTGCAATTATTTGCTGAGCGACTAAAACACGCTTTAGCCGCTGCGCTAATAGTAAACCGGCATCTGTAAGGCTAATAATTTTCATGAGTGTCACTTATTTTCAACGTAAGTATTCTCAACGATAGTTGTTGCTTTGCGTTTAGGCGTGATCACAAACAGTGAAAAATAGGGACCTTTCACCTTCTCCAACTGCGCCACATCCTTATTGATCATCTGATTATCTCTGGAGATATATTCTAGATAGCTGGCATCGTCTGTACGTTGAGTCTGCGCTAAAAGCGCCAGAATTCTCGGCCTCGCAATCCCTGCTTTCATGATAACGAGCGCATCGTGCTCTAGCAGTGCGGTTTTAATCTGCTGATCACTATGTCGACCGCTGATAACAGCAAAAGACTCGCTTTGTAAGGTTAGCGGTATCTGTAAAGCTGCAGCAGCGGCATGCACTGATGAAACCCCAGGCACCACACTAATATCATGGTGAATACCTGCAAGACGCGCTAATAAATAGCTAAAAGAGCCAAAGAACAATGGGTCTCCTTCACATAAAAACACCACATCTAAACCGCTATCTAATGCGGTCAGTATTTTAGACGCACCTTCATCGTAAGCGGCATTGGCTAATGTTCTATCAATGCTCATTGGCATAGGAATCACGATATGCTGCTGTGTTTTAGTCACTTGCGAAAAAGCTTCACGGGCAATGTATTTGGCCTGTGACTCCCCTTGCTCATTCGCTAAATAACTAATTACTTCACTGTTAGCGATCAGCTGGCAAGCTCTTAACGTCAATAGCAATGGATCGCCGGGCCCGACCCCAACACCGTATAAAGTAGCCATCCACTTACTCCTTAGTCTTTTTTGAAATTGCTGTACGCTTAAGTGCGTTGAGATCAACAGTCGGTGTTTCTGCTGTTTTTACAAAGTTAAAAATGCTCACCGGCAGGGCCTGGCGATAAACCAGCTGTCCTGCTAAATAATCACCATGGCTGATGGCCACTTGCTGTGTCATCACTTTTGCATCACCGTATGAATTGCGCGCATTTAAAAAGTCCACTAAGGAGTGTTTTGTATTTTCCAACACCGCTGTCGATACTATCTGACCGCCTATCTCCAATTGCCCCCACAACCTTTCTAATAACTGCGGCAACATGCCGTCACTGCCGCCAATAAATATTTTATTCGGCTTAGGTAATTTGGCCAAAATTCCCGGAGCGCTACCCTGCACTGGATGTAGGTTAGTCACTAAGCCGAATTTTTTCTGGTTTTGTAAGATGCAGCCAAAACGTTGTTGGTTTTTTTCAATAGCAAACACTTTGGCGTCAGCACACCAATAATTAAGCTCAATACTGACACTGCCGCAACCGGCGCCAATGTCATAAATAATGTCTCCGGCTTTCGCTTGCAACAAGGAAAGTACCGCTAAACGCACTGGTGCTTTGGTAATCATATTGCGACTTTGATCACCATCGGTAATAAAGTGATGATTGGCAAAACCTGGAAACAACGGCAGCGGCTTTACTGACTTACCCGCTTTTATGACAGAAACATGCAAAGGGTCAAAGGTTTTAGGGTTGCGCAGTAGTGATTTAACATCAAATTGAGTGATTTCTTCATAGCGATAACCTAGCGCTTCACAGACGGTAATTTCTGCTTGATAGAAACCCGCTTCCACTAATTCATTGGCTAATATTTGCGGCGTAGACTGGCTATCCGTCAAGATTAATAAGGTTTTGTCATCGCCAAGCGCGCGGCGTAACTTTCCCACCGGGCGGCCATGCAAGCTCAATACATCGACGTTTTGCAGTGACAGACCTAAACGGTGACACACCTCTTGAATACTAGAAACCGCCGGATAAAAAGCGAGCTTTTCAGGCGAAAAGTTACGGCTAAACCAACTGCCTATTCCGTAGTACAGAGGATCGCCTGACGCGAGCACGACGACCGAGCGCACACCTTGGTTATAATACTGCTCAAGGACTGTTTGCAATACATCCAGTTTTGGTAGTAATGGCGTTATCTGCGTCTCTTTTATTAAGTGCTCAACAATCTTTAACTGCCTTTTAGAACCCAGCACCATATGAGCGCTGAGCAAAATTGACAGTGCGTTATCACTGAGTTGCGCGGCTTCACAGGCACCTAATCCGACGATAGATATTTTTATTTCTTGCATAAAACTTTAATCAACTCAACATTCACTAATAAATTTCGCCGCCAATGCAGCGCAACAATGCATTTGCAGAAGCGGCACTGACCGCACTGCCCCCTTCGCGGCCTAACAAGGTAATGCATTCAATACCTAGCGTTTGGTGCGCATCCCACAGAGCCTGTTTCGACTCTGCCGCGCCGACAAAACCCACTGGCATGCCGATAATGAGGGCGGGCTTAGCGGCGCCTTGCTCTATCATTTCTAACAATCTAAACAACGCCGTTGGCGCATTGCCAATAATCACTACACTGCCAGATAAATACTCACTCCAACGGCTAAGTGCTGCCATGGTACGTGTTTCACCGATCGCTTTAGCGCGTTCAACCACACCTTCATCATTGAGAAAGCACAGAGGTTCTCGCGTTAACATACGCTTAGTTAAACCCTGCTTCACCATTTCAACGTCACATAATATTGGGCACTGCGCGCTTAACGCTTTAATGCCCGCCTCACAAGCCCTTTTGGAAAAACGCACACGCGTTGCAACCTGTGGAATACCGACACTGTGCACAATGCGCATCACCACTTGTTGCTGCTCCATGGTCAATGCAGATAAATCCGTCAGCTGACGAATTTGCGCAAAGCTATCTCGCTCTATCTGCAAAGGGTCTTTTATATAGTTATAGCTCACGTATTTCTCTCTATATGGCTCTATAAAAATGGCTTGAGTCATACTTAAATCGTCTAGAAGTGCTCAATCCACATTCATATTTATCTGTTTAAAGTTTTCACAGCGTCTACCAGCAAACTTAAACTGGTGTAATCATTCTCTTTGTTTACTTCGTACGCCATAGGCCTACTACACATAATGACCGGTATTCTTAATTCTCTAGCCGCTACAATTTTGGCGTAGGTAGCCTCCCCACCGGCATTTTTAGTCACCAATACATCCGTCTTTAAACGCTGCATCAATGCCAATTCATCTTCAAATGCAAAAGGGCCCAAAGCTTTTAACCAATTCACATTATCTGTCAGAGACGCCTGTGAAGGAGCCGCTGTGCGATAAGCGACTTTTGCACTGTTGTGAGCAATCTCATCCAATTGCTCTTGGCTTAATTGCCCAGTGGTCAACAAAGGGTTGTCAAAAGCAGCGCATTTTTCTATCAGCATTGCCCAGTTTTCGACATTTATCCATTCATCTTCCGGCTTGACACGCCAAGGCGGCCGGGTATATCTAAAATATGGCAGCGCTGAGCGCTCGCATACTTCTGCTGCTGTTGCTGTCATCTTGATAGCATAGGGATGCGTTGCATCAACCACCGCATCAATAGACTCATCGACTATATAATCCGCTAGTCCACCATACTGCCTAAATCCACCGCTAATGACTTTGCAATCAAGGTTAGGTAAACGCACTAAACCCGCCACCGAATAAATGATAGTGCTTTGTGCTTTAATCAGTTTCACAGCAATCTTTCGGGCATCTGCTGTGCCACCTAAAATGAGTATTTTCATCTATCTGTACCCGCTTGTGTTACTTTGGCAATAATCTCTCCCAAGCGATTAATAGCAAATACTTCTACTTGTGTATTTGCCGACACTATTGCCACTGCTTTCTCCTGCGCTAAGCGACAAATCAAATCGGCGAGTGCCAAGTTACTGTTATCAGCTAACGTAAGTACTTCAATACTGGTATTTGCATGGCGAATTTTTTTTAAAAGCGCCGAGTTTTCTTCTCCACGCTCTTTAAGCAATTGTTTGACACAATCATGTAAAAAATCAAAGTCTATACTGCATTTTCTCGAGTTCAAATCTAAAGCGCCCTGCGCCATTTTGGTTAACTTACCAAAACCACCGCAGACACTCAGCTTTTCCACCTGACCTTTACGCAAATGCTTTAACAGCGCGCCGATGAAGTCACCCATTTCTATCAGCGCCATCTCATCAAGTTGATAATACGCTTTTATTGCCGCCTCTGAACTACTGCCTGTCGATGCCGCTATATGCGTAACACCATTGTTCGAGGCAACATCAACACCTTGCCTGATAGAGGCAATATACGCCGCACAAGAGTATGGTCTGACAATACCTGTGGTACCCAAAATAGATAGCCCGCCGATAATACCGAGTCGACCATTCATGGTTTTTAAGGCTATTTGTTCACCGTTAACCACGCCCACTGCAACTTCAAAACCACCTTGGTAATTGTAAACTTGTGCATAATTTTGCAAGTGCTCTGTCATCATTTTACGCGGCACCGGGTTAATGGCCGGTTCCCCTACCCCAAGCAACAAACCGACTTTAGTGACCGTACCTACGCCACTTGCCGCTTTAAATATTACCCCAGGCTCTTTACACAATCTAAGCTCAACAAAAACGGTCGCACCGTGAGTCGCATCGGGGTCATCCCCCGCATCTTTCACCGTTTCAACCCGCATTCCTGAATGTTGCGACAAGGGCAAATACTGTTTTATCTTAAGCTCTACTGACTTGCCACGCGGCAGTGTAATCTCGACTTCAGTGCTATATTGATCGGCAAATAACGCACGAGCGGCCGCCACAGAGCAAGCTGTTGCACAGCTTCCTGTGGTTAAACCACTGCGCAGTGGTACTACGCTCTCGCTTGTTTCCTGCCACATAATCAGCTCGCCTGTGCTGCATTTTGCCAATCAGACAGTAATTGAGTATCGGCACACTCTAGTTCGCCATTGAGTAACTTGGCGATCACTATTGGGTTAGATGCAAAAAACAAATGCAAATAACTGGCGGTTAAGTTACCTTCTCGAAAAATCGCCTCACCCGGTGCCGGGTGTCTTTGGCGTTTACCGTAACCAATCGGGTCTTTAGTCCCTTCACTGCGCGAGCGGTGATGCGCATGCCCGCGCACTTCTCCCTCTGGTAAAATAGCCGTTTGCATTCCCTGGCAGCCGCGCTTACCACGCATCGCGCCGGAACCTTGCATAATATTGGCAAGCGGGTGGAAATTCTCATCTAAATCAGCAAGACCTGCAAGGCAATACAAAAAGCCACCGCACTCTGCCAAGATAGGTTTTTTTTGTGCTTGAAACGCTTGCATAGCATTAAGCATTGTTTTGTTTGCCGATAGTTTTTCAGCGTGTAACTCAGGATAACCACCTGGCAGCCACATAGCATCGGCTTGCGGAATAGTTTTATCCGCTATCGGTGAGAAGAAATGCAAGCTTGCGCCTAACTCCTCAAGCACTTGTAAGTTACGCTGATAGATAAAACTGAAAGCGCTATCACGCGCCACCGCTATTTTTTTATTTAAAAGCGGTTGTTCACTGACTCTAGCTATTTTTCCAGGAGTAAATTCCATTTGCGCAGGAAGCTCAAGCAAAGTTTTGTTACCTGCACGTGTCGCACCTTCTTCAAGCCATTGATAAGCATTAACAAAACGCTCTTCTAACTGATCAGATACTTCACTGGCTTGCACTAAGCCTAAGTGCCTCTCTGGTAGAGAGACGCCTTCATCTTTGGCTAAACATGCCAGTAGTGGTAAGTTATGATCAAGCGCATCGCGAATAAGCTGTGCGTGTCGGGCGGTACTGCAATTATTGGCGATTAGGCCTGCACACTGGTAGTCGCTACGATAGTTTGCCAGTCCTAACGCCAGCGCAGCAGCCGTTTGCGCCATGCCTTTAACATCCATTACTAGCGCAATAGGGATACCAAATTTAGCGGCCAAATCAGCGCTCGATGGTTCGCCATCAAACAACCCCATCGCCCCTTCAATTAAGATCAGATCATTTTCACCAGCGGCATCAAACAACATCTGCCGGCAGTACTGCTCTCCTGCCATCCATAGATCTAATTGATCACTGGCGGTATGCGAGGCTTGCGCTAAAATTTGTGGGTCTAAATAATCAGGTCCGGTTTTAAAGACTTTTACCTTTTTACCGTTGACACTAAAGTAACGCGCCAGTGCCGCAGTAACGGTTGTTTTCCCCTGCCCCGAAGCAGGAGCGGCAATAAACAGTGCGGCACAGCTAACACTTTGTGCTGACGTATTGCTATCAATCGGGTCTATTAAAAACTCGTTTTTTGGAAGCTCGCTCATTAAAACTCTATCCCGATCTGCGCCTTTACCCCTTCACGAAATGCGTGTTTTTCATCTTTAATCAGACTAATAGTATCGGCAATACCTTCAAGGTCCGTTGGCATCATGCGCCCGGTAATCATTACATTTTGCATTTTAGGGCGATTACTCAACGCCTCAATGACAGGGGCTAGCGGCAAGTAATCGTATTTGAACATATAGCTCATTTCATCAAACACCAGCAAATCGTAACTCTCATCAGCTAACAGTTTAGTGGCCAGCTGCCACGCTTGCTCAGCCGCTTTGACATCTTGACTTTTATCTTGTGTTTCCCAAGTAAAGCCGTGCCCCATCACATGCCAATCAATTAACGGGTGGTCTTTAAAAAACTTGTACTCGCCAGTTTCCATGCGCCCTTTAATAAACTGAATAACCGCACAGCGCTTATTGTGACCCACGCTTCTCGCCATTGTGCCCAATGCAGAACTACTTTTGCCTTTACCAGGACCTTTGAGCAAAATCAACACGCCGCGCTCTTCATTCGCCTTTGCGATACGCTTATCGATTACCGCTTTTTTGGCGGCCATTTTTTCTTGATGAGTTTTCATGAGAGTGCTCCAAAGGCTGGTGTAACCTTGTTAGATAGACCGGATAACTGTGCTAAAGGTAAATACTGGGCTTTTAGTTGCTCTGCAATTAATGCCCCACGTCCGCGTTTAACGCTAGAGTTTTCTGTATCAATTAGGACGGTTGGTACCGCTAGCGAAAGATCGCTAACCTGTGATCGCGAGCGACCATCAGTGATTAAATAACAGCGAACATCACTGATGCCTCCCTGCCTTATTCCCTGACTCAAAAGCGGCGCAAGTATCTTTTTTGCCTCTTGCAATACTTCTCTAAGCGGCGTACCGCCCGCAACATCGACACTGTTCAATACGTGACCCAGCTCTTTGGGTGCTTTAATTTTCGCCAGCACTTGTGCAATCGCCTGATTACCGAAGCCGAGTATTTGAATCTGTTCGCGCTTTAGATAAGCACCTTTGGATATTTCCAACACACACGCTTTAGCGCGAGATGATAACTGCTCGGTTAAAGTAGATGCCGAAGTATCTAGCAAGATTAAGTGCAACCGATTGCTCACGCGCTTTTTCTCATGATAGGCAAACGATAACACAGGCCAATTTTTAAATGAGCGCTGCACTGTAGCAAACCAGTTGACAGAGCCTTCCTCTACACTATTTAGCTGGCCATTAATACTACTAGGATTCTGTTTCCCTGTCGTTTTATTAGCGCTTAAGACATGTTTTAGCGCTGCTGTCTGTGCCTGAGTATTTGCATCTAACAACTGCTCTAACTCATGCCCAATTGTACTAAAGGCCTCTGCACTTGAGGTCGTTTTCTGAGGAGAGTGCATCTGCCCCCAATCCCCAGATTGGCTTTCTTCACTGTCTGTATTTGAGCTAGGCTTGCTAGAGGATGGAGGTGGCTGAGAGAAAGGGTTCGCCTGATTACTTGGCCGACTAAAACCGCCATTGCCACGAGGGCTATTATTTGGTTTTGGGGGTTCTGATGGTCGGTGACTTGCATCACTATCAGATTTCCCACCATTACCCGTATGGTCATTATCTTGATCCTTTCCTTGATCTTGGGTATTGCGCACTAGCGTTCTGCGATGGGCCAGCACTAATTCTTCAACGGCATCGATGTCTATTGTGTCAACTTGTGCGCCACCCCGCCATGCGCAGTGCGCAATTGCCGCACGATACATGACTAAATCCGCACGCAAACCATCAACACCGGCATCAAAGCAGCGCTGGGCAATGTCCATACGCAAATGCTCATCACAAGTGACTTGCGTTAAGTGTGCTCTGGCTACTGTGATTTGATTGGCAAGCTGCTGCTGTTGCGCTTGATGCTGCTCGATAAACTGCTGCGGACTGCCATCAAACGCTTCACGTAAGCGAACAATCTCAACCCGGTCTTTTAAAGAGACCTGCGCCTCGAGCTGCACCATTAAACCAAATCGGTCTTTAAGCTGTGATCTAAGCTCCCCTTCATCGGGATTCATGGTGCCTATCAGTGAAAAGACACTATCATGGACGTGGCTAACACCGTCTCGCTCAATACGATTAACACCGCTTGCCGCCACGTCCAACAATTGATCAACCAAATGATCCGGTAGTAAATTCACTTCATCGACATAGAGAATCCCTCCATTGGCTTTACTTAACAACCCGGGTGAGAATTTCAATTCTTTATCGTTTAAGATTTGCTCTATATCTAAAGTGCCGGTAAGCATTTCCAAGCTAGTGGCAAGGGGCAGTGATACAAAAGGGCTGGGAGCGTTATCAACTGGCGGTAGCAAACTTGCCAGAGCTCGCGCCAATGTCGATTTAGCACTGCCACGAGGTCCAGTCACTAACACGCCACCTATTGATGGATTGATAGCGGCTAGTATCAACGCTTTTTTAAAAGAGGTTTGACCTTGCACCGCACAAAACGGGAAGTCAATTTGAGTATGAGACATAAGTATCCAAAACCAGCACCCACCGTGCTTTTTTAATGGTGATATATAAGGCCGGTCTCCGGGCTAGAGGTTTGCGCATCTTGTTAAAAACACATCAAGCTCATTACCGTTGCGGGGGCAGCGATGGAATAGTCAACCATACTTCCCGATTATCCACTTAAAACAAGCCTTAAGCGGCACCTTACAATTAAATTCTGCCTCTCAATATACCCAGTGCGCGGGCAGCTGACAAGCAATAAATAGACGTTGAGAGGAGCACCCGAAAACTGGTTAAAAACCCTACAAAATCACAGCGACATTTTACCTCCTTTTGCACCACACAATTTGTTTACAGCCCTCTGAAATTAAGACTCTGCAAGTATTTTGCTATTTTTATCAAATTTAATTTGATACATGTTCATATGAATATTGATCAGCAACGCCTGCAATGACTATACTAAGCCTATGAAGAATCCCATACTCGATGACAGTAACTCCTCTATATTTGAGCAAGCAGTCAAAAGTTCGAAGCAAGCATCTATCGTCAAAAAAGCACCTCAAGATGAGCACTTTTCGCTCAACCCTGTGCTAGACACAAAGGGAGCTATCAGCCTTAGCCCTGCAGCAGATCTAAATATTGATACTAACCTGCTAACAATCGGTAACTTAAGAGAAAAACCGCTTGATGGTGAAGGCTTTTTAGCACTACTTTTAGACCCTGAAGATATTAGCGCCCTGCTTGAATCAAACATTGAACAAACACCTTTTGAGCAAGAACCAGAAATTAACCCGCTTTTTTCAGGCTCTCAAAACCACAGTATTTTAAAAATTGAAGACGTCTTGCACAAAGAAGATAGCTTAGATGAGTTACTGCCGCCCAATGAAGATGACAGCTGGTATTTATACGGCAGCGAGCGAGCAATTGATAAAGCAATCTCAGGCCCTGGCATGCAAGATATTCACGATGCTTTATTAATGCAGCAATTAGTGGCTCAAAACTACGTCGAATAAAACGTTACCCAGCCTCTTTCAGTAAATCAACCACAAGATTCAGCGCAAAAATTAATTCTTCATCGGTGGCTGGCGCCATTAAAGAGACGCGTACTGCGGCATACGACTTAGTCGGTGAAGCATCAAAATATGCAGCATTTGAGACAATCACACCGCGTTCTTCAAGCGTTAGACAAAAGTTTTTACTACTAAATTTTTCTGGTAATTTAAGCCAAAGATGGTAGCTATTTGATTGCGCTAAATATTCAAAACCTGATAATAATTTAGCGGCTATTTGCTGACGTTTTTCCGCCTGAGCACTTTGCAAATTTTGTATTTGTGCAGCGTTTCCTGCAAGAATAAGACGTGTAGCCAACGCAAGCATCATAGGAGCCGGCATCCATATGCTCTGGCGAATATGTGCGTCAATGCGCGCCTTATATTGTGCAGGTGCAGCTATATACGCCACTCTTAGCCCCGGAAAAATTGACTTAGAAAAGCTCGTCAGATAAAAGCTCTGATTAGGTGCGTAATTGGCAATAGGGGATAACTGCGGGCTTAAAAAGCCATACACATCATCATCGACTAATTTTACACCATGTTCGTTGACGACATCGCCAATCGCTTTACGTCTTTGATCAGACATAAGCGCCGTGGTTGGATTTTGATGAGAGGCAACCACCATCAACATTTTTATCTGCTGTTCTTTACAAGCGCGTTCTAAAGCGATGGGCTTAATGCCTTGATCATCTATTTCAATCGCGACTAGCTTGCGCCCCAACTGTCTAGCGAGAGAGATAAAGCCTGGATAGCAATACTGTTCAACACCAATACAATCACCATGTTCGGTTAAACTATTTATCAACACCATTAGAGCATGTTGAGCGCCACTGCAAATGCAGATTGCTTTAGCGTTTAAAGCCACGCCTTGACTTAACAACCACTCTCTCGCTGCATGCTGATCCGTCAAACTACCCTGTACGTTATAGTCCATCAGGTCAGCAATATGTTGCTGATCTGCAAGTAGCGCTAATTGCTTCGCTAAATAGGGCTCTCCAATCGACAACAATGGTTTAATAATCGAGAGATTAATACACTGATGCCCTTGCGCGCGAATCGCCTGCCCCATCACCGGAAAGCTAGAGACAAAACTCCCTTTACCGACCCGACTATTGACTAAACCCTGCTCATTGGCATAGCGATACATCTTAGTCACAGTAGCCACTGCAATAGATAAGTGCTGGCTCAATACTCGATGCGTCGGCAACTTATCACCCGCCCTTAAAACACCCTGTTCAATGGCGTTTTTTAAATGCTCAAACAATGCGAGATAAAGAACAGAACTCGCTTTTAAGCGCTGATCAAAGCCTATTAACCAGTCCAGATCTGATGCACTGTTAGTTTGCTTTTGTGTCGACTGTCTACTTTTACACATCTTTTTCCCGCTCGCTTTGCATTGTTTCACCACGCCTTTTAGAGTAGTACAATTAAAGCTATTGTACTACTTGGTTTTTATCCGCCTGCTCCACTTCAATCTATTCAGCCACTTTCAGCACTCTTTATAACGACTTCAGTTATAGAGCTGAGTACATTTATAGCCTTAGATAATCACATGGATAGGCACTTTAAATGAATCAACACACTGACAAAGCACTTTGTAAAATTCGCACTATCACCACTTTTTTAAGTTTGGATAAAGACAAAACCTTGTGGGAAGCACGTATTAATGATGCCTCGCAATTTTGCCAAGTTTTAAGTAAGAAGCTCAATACAGGCGGCTATCAAGTCCAGAGCATTCGCATTGTCACAAACCCATTTGGTGAATACCTAGACACCCGATCACTGCTATCAGCCAGCGCAGACTTAGCAACGCTGCGTACACTTATTAACACATCAAGCCAAGAAGATACTCGTGTTCGCTTTGCGATAGGCGAGGCAAGAACCCCTCATGAAATTAGCTTACTCCCAGAGCTAATTAAAGAGTTTGGCGATTTATGTAATGCCTGTATCAACATTCCAATCGATGAGCACTTTATTTTAGACAATCAATTAATAGAACATTGTGTCAGCGCAGTGCAAAGAACCAGCCAAATTACCGCCAACGGTCAAGGCAATTTTAACCTGACCGTTAACTTTAACTGCCAACCGCTTATCCCTTATTTTCCAGCCAGCT
>Ga0209291_1002306_pt1 | contig 15598 bp, 14 predicted proteins | sample GOMGulsemesocosm_FD_184633 | JGI IMG/M metagenome (GOLD analysis project Ga0209291, IMG submission 184633) | Methane-oxidizing microbial communities from mesocosms in the Gulf of Mexico - GOM9B Gulf of Mexico (SPAdes) (version 2) | ecosystem: Environmental > Aquatic > Marine > Cold seeps...
CTTGATGTTTCGACAAAAGCTCAACACAGGCCCAGAGTAACGAAAAAATCAATGCCTGACCTCAAACAGAATTGACATTTAACGTTACATTTATTTGATAAACATTAAAAATTAAACTGATGAACAAAACTATCATTTCGTGAGTAATTTTAGTAACTTTAACAGGAGGTAAGAAATGAAGATTAACTCTAAAGAACAAGACATTATGAAATCAAAAACACTATTTACAATAGTATTTATAACTTTTTTGCTATCAAATTGTACTAGTAATTATGAATATTGGGATATTTCAAAGTTTAACCTAGTCCCTTCTTCATTGTTAGATGAAGAAAAAATAAAATTACTTTATACTAGCCGTGGGCCTAATTACAACAAAAACAAAGATTATTATGTTCATTTCATAGCGGTTTCCGTAGAAAAGGGTGATACAATTAATATACTATCTACGACCATAAATAACATAGGCAAGAATGATCAAAATACAGTCTTTAGCTATTTTGATCAAAATAATATTGTATCCAAATTACTTCAAATAGACACGGATGAACTTATAATATTAGAAAACATAAAAAATATAAAGCCTAAAAAAATTAACAGAGTCGCACGTGACCCAAAATTTGATTATATAGCAGACAATACCTATCCAACTGTAATCGGAAATATTGGAACAGTAAGCAATATAGAAAAGTAGTATAAAAAGCGCTAGCTTTTATGTTAAAATTGTATCGAGAACAGAGTGTTTACTTTCAATAGCATCCTAAAAAATTGACTACCATGCGAACCCTTCCGCGTGTGTGTAACTAAAAGATAAATATAGTACCACGTGAACAAAAAATACTTGACACTAAAGAAAGACTATTTTTTATTAATAATCTTTTGAGTGAATAAAATAGTATATTTGAAACTCCTATGAAACACATTCTATTTTTAATACTCATTCTATCTTTTTCAAATTTCAATTTTGCGCAAAGTAATGTTGAGCAATTGGTACTTGAAAAAGTAAATGCATTAAGAGACAGTTTACACCTACCTAAATTAAAATATGACCGTTTACTGTCAGAAGCAGGAAAGGATCAAGCCTTTTATATGATTGGCAAAAAAAAACTAACTCATTTTCAAAAGACGTTTACTAAAGAAACCCCTGCAGCACGTGTAGAATATTATAAGGGCAATAGAACTTATGTTGGAGAAAATGTAGCCAAAGTTCCAATCCCTTATTTTAAAAAGGATTCAATGGATGAATCAAAACTAGCGCAAAGCTTATTCGATAGTTGGTTCAATTCGCCACCGCATTATAAAAACATGATTCATCCCAATTTTACTAAAATGGGCTTGAGCACTGTTGCAGCCAATAAAAAACAAATGTACGCAGCACAAGTATTTTCGTCAAACGAAATTACATTACCAAAAGCATTTAAAAACCCTGAACGTTCTTGGGGTGTGCGTCCAAGTGAATTTTCATGTAAAGATGAAAAAACACGTTATGAAACTATGTTTTTCGCGAATAGTATTGTTGTAGAAGGTGATTCGGTATACTTTTACTTTCATGATTTAAAGTTTTTCAGAAACGTAATTAATAGTGATAATGATGGCTTGGCGCTTGACATTATATTACGAGAACAATTACCGTGTGATAAAGAAAACCAGTTTCACATTTCTACCATTTATGATGGCGAAATGCAACGCCCCATTTATAAATATGATATTTACAGAAAAGATGAATCTAACAATCCTAAAAAAATAAAAATAAAACTAGGCGTAGTTCCAGACCATCTAAAAAACAAACAATGGGAACCAAACATTATTATAATTAATGACAATAAGTTATGTGATTACTCTTATCCGGTAGAAGTACCAAGTGCCATTTTTCCGTTACTAAAACTAAAACCTTACTTTGATACAAATGACAGTATTAATATGCCTTCATCATCTTTAGTTAGCAAAATTACTGATTCTATTCATGTTGAATTAATGTATCAAAGAAGTCAAAAACGATTTAATTCACTGGACCTAGATGAATTTATGCGTTTACTAAGTTGGAGTCAATTTATTAATAAAGTCAATGTAGATTGTTTTGCATCTGTTGAAGGTGCTACTTGGTTTAACACACGTTTGTTAGAGGACAGAACAAAAAGTGTATCCAATTTATTAAAAACTAATGGATTTGATTTGAATAGAGTACATATTACCTCAGCCGAAAACTGGGTTGAAATGAATGCACAAATTCAACAGGTATCACTTGAAAATTTAAAGCATAAAACAAAGTCCCAAATAAAGTATTTTCTTAAAAAAAATAAAACAGAACGTTTAGACTCTTTACTGTTTAACCAACGTAAAACACATATTTATGCCACTGTAGACACCACCTTGGAATTAACGAATTACACACAATACAAATTTGCCAGCTACTATGATTCTACTTTAAACATTAACCTATTACCCTTAAATAAAATACTAAGAGAAGATTACATTCTAGCCAACAATGAAATAGAAGTTTCATTAATAGATTTATTAAAAAATAAAACAGAATTAAAAACCAATTTATTAGGCGCAGCAGCCATTAAACAAGTCAATGGTTATTTAGATTCTAATACGGTTATTCAATTATTAAGTAAACTAGACCACTCTAATTCGGAACAAGTGTTTAACTTTTCTCATTTTTTAACCAAATATTGGTTTTCACACTTTTCCAATTCATACGAAACCAAAGGTGTAGCAGAAACCATAACACCAGATGAATTGTTAAATTTAATTTCTACTCTTGACACCATCAAAGTGAAATCAAAAGACATAGATAGACTTAATGTTAATGTACTATTGGCAGGAATTCATTATTACGTAGCACATAACAATTGGCAACCCGTAGACGATTATTTTAATACTATTGCTGAATTGGTTAAATTAGATAATTTTACAGCTGAGGAAGCGCGAGAATTAGCCTTATTCTGTAATCATTTTCATAAGTTTAAAGTAGCTGTAAAAATCTTACACCCGTTTCATGAAAACAAATCCCTTTCTGAAAATGGTTATTTTGTATTAGCCAAAACATCTACATTAATCAGAACAAAATTGGAACAAACAGACTACAGAAACTATATGGCTTCAGCTAAAAAAGTAAACCACAGTCGTTATTGTAGTTGGTTAGATAAAGCGTTTCAAATTCAACGTGATGAGTTTATTAAAAAAGACTTTTGTGAGAGTTGTCAATAACTTGGATATTGAAAACAATATTAACTTAATAAAAAACTAAAATCAATAGTATGAAAATAGAATTCGACTTTGAACTATCTGATTGGATGGAATTTCAAAAACATTTTCTTAAAAATTCTAAGCAATTTAAAAAATCAAAACTGTATCACATAATTCAATAACGAACAGAATTAAAATAACGACCTCAGATAACTCTAAAAGCTTTAATCAAAACTTCAAAGGCATTGAACACTTACTCAACAGAATTACCAACGAAACTGGAATAAGTACTGAAAAGGTAAAACAAAAAATCAACGTATTTAATTTCAGTTAATAAAATAGTACCCCCTAAGCAAAAAACGTTTAACACTAATATTTTTCAGTTGATTTTTTCAATACAATAATTGGTTTGTAAACTGCGTTAAATACATAAAAAAAACTTAAAATGATAAAAGTAACCCTATTGACAGCTGTGCTGATGAGTGCATTATTTTCTACAGCGCAAGACACAACTAAGACAACTAAAATTAGTGAGTATTATATTGGTCTGTCCAATATCGTTCCTCTTGATATTTCACTAAAATATAAGCGTCAACTTAAAAACAACACCTTTTTTAAAATTGGACTTATAAATTTATCAGCAAGGACCAGTGCAACACTACCTATGTCACCTACACAATATCCATCAAGTCATTATGCCTATTCAGCAGGTATAGAGTTTGGACTAGAATTCCGTAAACAAACCACAGAAAAGCTTACTTTTTTTCATGGTCCTAATGTGAGTTTTAGGTATAGTAAGAATGTATTAAGACAAGATGATCCTGCTTTACCTGTAGAACAGGGAGAAAGAAGTTCTCAAGGGTATTCTGCTAGAATTCCTTACACACTAGGATTTCTTTTTCAATTAAATGAACATTTCTTTCTTTCAACAGAAATAAACCCAGGGTTGCTTGTGTCGGTTTCAGAAGTAGACTATGGTCCAAATTCATTTTCTAATTCTACTAGCACATCTGCGAGTTTTAATTTTTCAAATAATAGTTCTTTTTTATCAATTGCTTACAGGTTATAAAACAAGATTTGATTGTCCCATGCGAACCCGCGAAAGGGTTCGCGGTAGCTTTGGGTTTACTTTCAATGGCATCCTTAAAACTTGACCTTTTTATTCTTTTCAACCTTTGTCACTTTTTTCTTAATAAAAAACTAACGAAAAAATCAAGTTCCGCACTTTGATTTTTATGTTTATTTTCAAAACACTTCACTATGTCAATAAAACTCGGAAACGCCATCTATGATTTTTTATAAAAAAAATCAATGGCTGACCTCAGACAGTATTGACACTTAACGCTACATTTATTTGATAAACATTAAAAATAAAACTGATGAACAAAGCTATCATTTCGTGTGTAATTTTATTTTCAAAATCATCTTTCATTGAATAGGTTTCTCGATACATTTTTATTAATTTTAGTAACTTTAACGGTAGTTAAGAAAAGGGGTTAACTGTGAGATTGAAAATCAACCCCCATTTACAACACCAACTATATATTACAACAAAATAATGACTAAATTAATATTCGCTTTCATAGTTCTACTTTCCCCTTATTTATCCATTGGACAGAACTGTGATTGTTTGTCAAACTATCAATGGGTAAAAAAAACGTTTGAAGAAAATGATGCAGCCTTTTCTTATGCGCTAGAATCTAAAGGAATAAAAGCATATCAAGCGCATAACACCTTGTACCTAGAGAAAGTAAAACTAGTCAAAAATTCAGTTGTATGTACAGAACTACTTTATGAATGGTTAACATTTTTCAGGAAAGGACACATTGCCATTAGAAGAACAAATCAAAACGAATCAACTGATGTGAAACCAAAGAAAAAAGACATTATTAAACAGTTCAAGGACTGGGAGAAACTAAATGTGAACCTAACAGAATTCAACAACTATTTAAGTACTAAAAGTGAAATTGACTTTGAAGGCGTTTGGATTAGCGGTTCGTATAAAATTGGGGTAAAAAAAGTAAATCATAATTTCATTGGTTTTATTATAGAAGCTGATGGGGTTTACTGGACAAAAAGTCAAGTGAAATTCACAATTAATGATACTAATTCTGGTGTTTATTATATGAAAAATCACACTCCAAAAGAATTTAACACAGCCGAACTTTTAGATGCAAACCATTTGCAACTGGGGGATTTTATTCTAGAAAGAGCAGATTCCAAATTTGAATCCAATGGCAACGTTGTAAGGTATTACAAAGCTATTGATGGCTATTCTCCATATTTTGAAAAAATAAATGAGCATACAGCTTATTTAAGAATCCCTAGTTTTTCAAGTTATCATAAAGCAAATATTGATAGCGTTATTTTCAAAAACAAAGCAGAAATTCTACGAACTGAGAACTTAATAATTGACTTAAGAAATAATGGTGGAGGAAATGACAATAGTTATGATAATTTAATGCCGTTCCTCTATACCAATCCTGTTTCATCCGTTGGTGTAGAATATTTATCTACCCCTTTAAATAATGGTAGAATGTTAGATTTTATTACTAATTCCAAATACGGTTTCTCTGAAGAAGATAAAATTTGGGCACAAAACTCCTATGATCACTTATCTACAAATTTAGGTAATTTTGTAAATCTTGATTCGGTTGAAACTAGAGCTATTACATTGGACAGTATTTATAAATTCCCTTCTTCAATCGGTATAATTATAAATGAAGGCAATGCTAGTACTACTGAAGAATTTTTACTCGCAGCTAAACAAAGTAAAAAAGTAAAATTGTTTGGTACAACAACTATGGGAGTACTTGATATTTCAAATATGTATTTTGTTAAATCTCCAAGTGGTGAATTCGAACTTGGCTATTGTTTGTCAAGAAGTTTACGAATTCCTGAAATGACTGTAGATGACAAAGGAATACAACCGGATTTTTATATAGGTAATGACATCCCTAAATATGATTGGATTCCTTACACACTTAAAATTATTGAACACAGGACAAAACATTAAAAAGCGCTAGCTTTTAGATTCAAAATGTATCGAGAACAGAGTGTTAAGAATTTCATTATCAAAATCATCTTTCATTGAATAGGTTTCTCGATACATTTCTATCGTTTTTCTAACGAAAATCAATACAAACACTCGAACTGACTTTAGGCGTTAATAATTTTCTTTTTCATTATAACAACACTTACTAAATCGACTTTCAAAAGATAACCCCCGCTACCGCGCGAACCCTTTCGCGTGTGTGCAACTTAAGAAATCACTACAACATCATCTACTAATCCTTGTGCTCCAGAATAATCGACAGCACTACTGTACATGTATTCTTCTGGTCTAAATACTAAACCAGCTTCAACTGGGTTGTCATGAATGTACTTTATCTTTTCTGCAATAACTTTGTTACTCCATAACTCAATCGGTTTATTATCATGTCTCCAAAATTGGTATTGTTTTACATTTGATGATTTAGCGCCTGCTTTTTCAAATTGTTCCATTAACACTGCTTTCCTACTTTCTTTTGGATTATTCAGTATTGCTTTTACAATTGCTTTACTCGTAAACCTTTTAAAGTTACCTAATAATACTTCTGGTTTAACATCATTAACGCTTCTAAACACTAAATGAACATGGTTTGTCATGATACACCAGGCATAAATCTCCATCCCTTGGTTTTGATAAAAATGTAAATTATCAATCAAAATATTTTTGTATTCATTTCTAGTAAAAACATCTAACCATTCAACAACAGCAAAACTAACAAAGTAAGCAGCAGTTGGATTATGGAATTTATAGTTTCGACTCATATTTCAAATATAGCTATTATTTGGATGACTTACACACGCGAAAGGGTTCGCGCGGTAGCTGAGGCATCCTAAATAAAATTTGACTTCTTTATCCTTTCAACCTTTGTCATTTTTTTCTTGATAAAAAAGTAACGAAAAAATCAAGTTCCGCATTTTCATTTTTATGTTTATTTTCAAAACATTAAAAATTAAACTGATGAACAAAACTATCATTTCGTGAGTAATTTTGCTTTCAAAATCATCTTTCATTGAATAGGTTTCTCGATACATTTCTATTACGTTCCGCCTCCATTTAAACTCTACTTCCTATTTTAATACAAGTTTGTCTTTACAAAATTTACTTTTGGTATTTTTATCAAAAAGCAGTAACTTTACGTTAACCATTTGATTTTAACTCAACTACCTTTTAAACTGAACTAAACATAGCCAAAGAATTGGCCTTGCGATATTTAGTGGAGTCCAGAATCACTCTAAAAACGGGGCGTTATCAGAAAAGCCAAATGAGTATGAAAACAAACGTGTTATTATGAAAAAGGGAATGACAAAAGTGACTGTATTATATCCAAATGAAGAAAACAAAAATTTTGACATGGATTATTATTGCAACACGCATCTACCAATGGTGAACAAATTATTAGGAGACACTCTAAAGGGTGCATCCGTTGAAAAAGGATTAGGCGGAGCTGCACCAGGTTCAGCAGCACCATATGCAGGAATCGGAAACATGTATTTTGATTCTGTAGAAGATTTTGGGAAGGCTTTCGGACCAAATGCAGAAAAAATCATGGGTGATTTACCTAATTTTACAGATATTGAACCTATCATTCAGGTAAGTGAAGTGATGTAAATTATTGGATAAATTTAACGTAAGTATAAAAGAGAGTTTTATACTTACGTTAACTACCAATGCCCTTCAACTAGGATGTCGTGAATGTGTTTTGTCCATCCACATCCCGCCCCTTACCGCGCGAACCGGTTCGCGTGTGTTTACTTTCAATAGCATCTTTCATTGAATAGGTTTCTCGATACATTTATATCGTTTTTCTAACGAAAATCAATACAAACACTCGAACTGACTTTACACGTTAATAATTTTCTTTTTGTCATAAAACAGTTTGTAAACCGATATTAAAAAAATATAAATCTATTAAATCATACCAATCCTCAAGACGTCAGTTCGAGTGTTTTTAATTAAAAAGCGGTAGTTTTTATGTTAAAAATGTATCGAGAACAGAGTTTCGACTCATATTTCAAATATAGCTATTATTTGGGTGACGTACACGCGCGAAAGGGTTCGCGCGGTAGCTGACTGTAGCTAACTTAACATTACTCTCTTAAAAATTAGAGAATAGTTACAAACTATGTTTATCATTTAAACATTACTGTTAAGTTTGTAAGCATACTATTAATTGCATAATATATACTACCATGACCACTTCTAAATTAAAATGGGCCTTTTTTTCATACGGACATAACCTTGGTGATTTTACCAGAGCGTTAGAAACTGCCAAAGGGATGAAACAAAGTGGAATGGATGCCAAATTCTTTAACCATGGCGGTATTCATAACCATATGATTGCAGAAGCTGGTATTGATGAATTGGATTTGCACCCAGAATTAACGTGGGAACAACACCAAATCATCATGGACATTAACCGGTATAAAGTTAAGGTGGGTACTCCTCTACCTGTGTCTACTGAGCAATGGATAAAAATGGCAGAGGCTGACTTAGAAGCTTTGGAAACCTATAAACCTGATGGCGTGTATGCTGGTTTAAATTTAAGTTGCATGATTTCTGTACCTTACGCTAAACTGCCCATGGTGACACAAGTACCAACGGTAAACTGTCCTGCGTTTATTCATAAAGAAATGTACAATATGCCTAACACCATGGAGAAAAACTTTTTTATGCAGAAAGTATTGCCTGGTTTTGTGAAGCGAAAAATAATGAAAAAGGTATTATTAGGGGATTCAGCCAAAGCCAGTTTAACCACCTTTAATGAAGCTAGAACACATTTTGGTTTAAAACCCATCTACAATATCACGGACTTAGTTAAAGGAGACTTGACTATTTTACCAGATTTACCCATGCTGAGTGGCTTAAAAGAAAAAGACTTAACGGAAGGGTATCACTATTCGGCTCCTATTTTTTCTAAAATGGACTTGCCCATTCCATCAGAAGTAACCCAAGTCTTTAACAGACCAGGCATTAACATTTTTTGTTCTTTAGGAAGTTCAGGTTACCCTGAAACTTTACGATTAATAATTAAAACACTAAAAGAAAATCCTGATTTTAATATTGTGTGTTCTACCACCTCTATTCTTGAACCAAGCGAACTAGGTGAAAATACCGATCGTTTTTACGCCTGTAAATTTCTACCTGCCCACTTAGTAAACGAAATGGCGGACATAGCCATACTACATGGTGGACAAGGCACCATTCAAACGGCAGCTTGGGCAGGTACGCCAGTTGTTGGTATTGGATTCCAAGCGGAACAACAAGCCAACATTGATGGTTTAGTTCGCTTAGGCATGGCGATTAGAATTCCAATTTACGCGATAACACCTAAGCGTATTTTAAAAGCCATTCAAAACATAGAAAAACCAAGTTTTATAAAAAATGCCTTAGCGGTTAAAGCTAAAATTCGCGCCACAGACGGTGTAAAAAAATCGGTTGAATTAATGAATAATTTTGTATTGAATAGTAGAAGTTAATACGGGTTTATCTTTTAGGCCTACCTATTTATTTTTATTCAATATCTTTCTCACAATACGTACATAAGCAATAAGAATAGCTATACTAAGCAATAGCGTAATAAGTCCAAATAGCAACCCATATAACCAAATCACCATCACCGTTCCAAACAAAGCGATATAAAGTAAAACAAGATACAAAAAAATAAACAAGAAAACTAAAGTACCTCTTTCAACTAAATTTGATGATCCTGAGTTCTCTTTAACGTTCTGACTTTTTTGAAACAACACTGATTTAGGAGCTTTTTTTTCAAAGTACTGTTTTATAGTACTCTGTTTTTTAACACTCCTTTTATTAGTCACCTTTTTATAGCCTTGTTCCAAAAACACGTCTTCAATTTCTATAACTTGGTTATCCTCTACAACCTCAGAAACAGGTTCAGATTCAATTTCAGTTTCCTTCTCGGGAAAACGCTCTGATTGTGCTTGATAAGAAATCACGTCTTCTTGATGACTACTTTCATTTGTAGTTGCCTTAAATTCAGCCTTAGATTTTTTAAAATTAGTATACTTTCGTTTGTTAAAATTAGTACTCATTCCACAAGACGTAAGAATAACAGATAATACAATGCCTAAAGTTGGGTATATCGTTTTCATAATAGTTAGTTTAGACTACAAATTTATGCCCTATTTACAGGAGTAAAAAATTGAATTTCGCAACTAAATCATTTGAATTGCGAATTTCGCAACAGGTGTAATATATATCCGTATTATACCAGAACAGAAAGAAATTAGTAACTTTAGGCTATATTCAGTATCAATTGGAACACTTAAGAAACACACCATGAAATGTATCCCTACTCTATTTTTTTTATTTTCATGGCTCAATATTCCATTAATAACAACTGCACAAACAGCAACACTTACGGTCTATAAAGATTCAGTCATTAATATTACCAACCCTTTACTATTTGGCACTGGAGACGAAATAATTCAAAATTTTTCTCATCCAAAATTGGACAGTATGTTAACTACATTAGCAAGTCCAATGATTAGATTTGGTGGAATATCTACAGAATACTTTGATTGGGAAGCTAATAATTACAATGGCGCATATTATGTAGATTATGATGATGTTGTCATTACAGTTCAACCCACAGGATTCGGCATTGACAGTATGTTGCGTTTTTGCGAAAGAAACAATCTAGAGCCAATACTAACCGTAAGTTACCATTTAAACGACCCAGAGAAAGCTGCCCGATTAGTGGAGTATTGTAATGGCGATTTGACCACACCAATGGGTAGCATTAGAGCAGCCAATGGACATCCTTTACCTTATAATGTAACCTATTGGTGTATCGGTAATGAAGTACATACTGCACAATGGTCAATTCCAACTTCATATCCCGAGAACTTTCTATTACACCGCCATTTCGGTATTCCATTTGCTGATTGGACTAAAACAGATACGTCATTTGTAACGCCAGGCGCCTATGATGCCTTAGTGAGTAATTACATTGATTCTATGCGACCAAAATCAGCTACTCCTCTTCAAATAGGCGTTTCTGTTGGTGGTGATTTTTCATGGTTTGAGCAAACGTTATCCAATAACAGTCATAAAATTGACTGGGTGGACACGCATTTATATACCTGTTGGGGCTATAATTCGGACACCGTAAGTTATGAGAAATGTTTTGCTCAATTAGACACTGGCTATAAAGCAATGGGCGTTGAAAATTGGTATAACTTTGTGGTTGATACAGTGAAACAAATGGCTAATGGTATTCAACTTCCTGTATTTATTACGGAGTATAATTCTGGCGTATTTTCTAACGACACCTCTACAATATGGAGCAACTTTCTTAATGGTTTATACCTTGCTGATGTTGTTGGTCATTTTTTAAAAGCAGGTGTTCCAGCATCCGCTACCTATAACAGCTATTCTAAACCGGGTCAAAATAATGATGTTTTTTCTTTAATTAAAGGAGATACAATTTCTTTTCGAACTGGAGCGCACGCCTTAAAAGCCTACATTGACCATTTTGGAGAAACTAGTATTGAGTCCAATTCAGATCAGTTTGGACTAAATGTATATGCGAGTAACACAAGTGCTAATGAAATAAGTGTATTTGTTATTAATAAAGATTTACATTCAGATTTTAATACAACCATTAACCTTCAAGGTTATCAATATGATTCCATACATGTGTTTCGAATTCAAAATGACACCACAATGGCTGAACCATACAATGGGACGAAAGGTTTACTATTAATAGACAGTTTAGGTTTTACGCCAAATAACATGACCTATTCTTTTCCAAAAGCGTCTTTAACCATATTAAAATTCACTCCCTCTGAAACGAACAGTTTACAACCTAAGGAAGTAGCTAAACAACTAGTTACCGTATTTCCAAACCCACATAAAGAAGCTGTTTCCTTCAAATTTAACTTAGAAAAGACAGCAGCCATTAATTTGAAAATTTACAATACATTGGGTAGTATGATTGACAACATTCACGTCAAAGGTGAAGCCGGAGAAAACAGTATTAAATGGTCAAGCCCTACGCTTGATAAAAATCAATTCTATTTCTATGCCATCCATGTCAATGGAACGCCATGGACAAATGGTAAATTTATTAAACTAGAGTAATTCGTTAATTTGGGGTGTATGTTTTCTATCCCCTTTAATTAAGAAAGAACTGTAGTACACTTCTGTTTTTGAAGTGACTGTTTTAAGACTTCTTTATTAAATTGTTTATATTTGACTAAATAATACATTACTCCATTGGAAGAATTAATACAAACCATAAAAAATAGAATCGATTTAAGCCCAGAAGCTGAAAACTATTTCTATTCCATTTCAAAAGAAATATCCGTTCCTAAGGGATCTGTTTTAATTCGTGAAGGGCAAACTGTAAACAAGGTCTACTTTGTTAAATCCGGTTGTTTAAGGTCATTTTGTACGGATAAGAGTGGGAAAGAACACACCTTACAATTTGCCATTAAAAATTGGTGGATTAGTGATTACATTGCTATTCATAATAACGAACTGGCTACCCTAACGGTAGAATGTTTAGAAGATTCAACCATCATTGAATTTAACGCTAAAGAAGTAAATGGTATACTTGATTTATTTCCAGAATACGAACCCTTTCAACGCTATATTTTAGAGCGCCATGTGGTAAGTTTACAAAAACGGATTTTAAATCAATTGCAATTAACCGCGGCAGAGCGTTATGATTTATTTTTAGAGCAATACCCCAACATTGAACAACACACCAAAAATTATCATATTGCCTCTTTTTTAGGAATCACTCAAGAAAGTTTGAGTCGAATTCGAGTGAAAAAAGCAAATAAATAAGTTTCTTACCATAGGTCAATTTTCTTGAGAGTTGTTTAACCTAATTTTGTGTCATAATTAAAAACGACATAAAATGAAAGCATTACAAATCACACAATACGGAGCAATTAAAGACAGTTTAGCCTTTAATGAAATTGACAAACCAACGATTCAAGCCAATGATGTATTAATAGAAATTAAGGCAGCTGCCATTAATCCAATTGACAAAAGTATAATTTTAGGAAACTTACAAGACTTACTGCCTATTCCATTACCTAGCACAATTTCTTATGATGTGAGTGGAATTATAGTAGAAAAAGGAGATGACGTCACTAATTTTGAAATAGGAGATTTAGTGTACTCTAGAGTACCTCAAGAACAAATGGGAACGGTAGCAGAATATGTGGCCGTTACAAGTCTGGCTGTTTCAAAAAAACCAGGAAATATTTCTTTTGAAGAAGCAGCAAGTTTACCATTAGCAGGTCTTACAGCTTTACAATCTTTAGAGTATGCTGGAATTAAAGCCAATGACAAAGTATTAATTCACGCCGGTTCTGGTGGTGTAGGTAGTTTTGCTATTCAATATGCCAAATCAAAAGGTGCTTATGTGTACACGACTACAAGTACAACCAATGTAGAATGGGTAAAAGCACTTGGTGCAGACCGAGTAATTGATTACAAAACAGAAGACTATAAAACCATTGTAAAAGACGCAGACATTGTGTTTGACACATTGGGACAAAATTATACTACAGAAGCTTTTGAAGTAATAAAACAAGGAGGTAAAGTAATCAGTGTTGTTGGTCCTTTAGATGAAGCAACTGCACATTTATTCGGAATGGCTGACTATAAGTTACCTGAAGAACTAACTGCATTAAGTAAAGCCAAAGCTGCTGAATACAAATTCATATTCATGCACCCGAATGGTTCACATTTAGCAGACATCACCGCATTAATTGAAGATGATAAAATCAAACCAATTATTGATAAAGTGTATCCTTTTAGTGAAAGTATAGCCGCTTTTACACATCTTGCTTCAGGAAGAGCAAAAGGAAAAATAGTCATTAAAATTAACTAAGCCTACATTAGTCAAGTTAAAAAAACACTACACTTATGTTAAAAAAAATATTAGGATTAGCCCCAAAATTAGAAGTAGATGGATCGTATAGTCCGTCAAAAATTGCCTTAAAATTAGCAACGGTTAAAACAACTGACTTTGAATACATTCCCTACCCTAAATACCAAGGGGGAAAATCTAAAGTTTTAGTCATTTTCACTGAACAGAAAAACTTGAAAATGAAAAATGGAAAATTGTTTTCTACAGGTAACCACCCAGTAGAAGCTTTATTACCCATGTTACATTTAAAAAATGCAGGTTTTGATTTTGAAATAGCAACTCCAACTGGTCAACCGGTCGTTTTTGAAATGTGGGCGTTTCCAGAAGAAGATAAATATGTAAAAGCCATTTATAATGAGCTTAAACCAAAGTTTGAAAAACCAGCCAAATTAGCTGACTTTATATCTCATTCTTTTAATGATACAGCATCTTATGCATCTGTCTTCATTCCTGGTGGCCATGGTGCTATGTTGGGTATACCAGAAGATAAAAATGTAGGTAAAATATTAAATTGGGCACATGAAAACGATTTATTTACCATTACACTTTGTCACGGACCAGGCGCATTATTATCCACAACACTTAACAATCAACCCTTTTTGTATGATGGATATAAAATGGCTGTATTCCCAGATTCAGTAGATGATAAAACGCCTATGATTGGTTATTTACCAGGAAGAATGCCTTATGGTTTAAGTAAAAAATTAAAAAGCTTGGGCGCAAACATAGTTAATTCAAAATCTGACAAAACAGTTGTTGTAGATAGAAAATTAATTACGGGTGCAAGTCCTTTAGCCGCTAATGAATTGGGTAAATTGGCTGTTAAAACATTACTTCAAGAATTAAAGTAATCAGTTCAATACCATTTTAATATAAAAACGGTTTGGGTTCATTCTCAAACCGTTTTTTTTTTGATTTATTAAAACCTTTTTAATTCTTCTACAACTTCTGAAAAAAGTGGTCGCATTTGAACATCAGGCCACATGCATTTATTAATTAAATTTTGCCATTTATCAGTATCACACTCACCAACTAAGCTTAAAACATCTTCTATTAAACAGCCAAACGCTCTAACCTCAACACGCTCAATATTAGTAGCATCTATTGAATTAACATCATAAAATGAGGCGGCTCCAAAATCTCCTAAAATAGATTTTTCTGTTTTATCAATTAAAATATTATGCGCATAAAAATCGCCATGATTAATACCTTTTGCATGTAACTGTTCACAAACAGATGCCATTTCTTTAGCAATTTGTAATAGTTCCTGCTCTGTAAATTTACATTCTACGTCAAACACATCACGTGTACACGTTTTAAAGTTTGGTGGATTCCCTAAATTGATAAACGTTGGAGAAATCAGTTCCATAATTAAACCAATTTTGTTTTCAGGATGACTTTTTATCTTTCCCAACACTTGAATTAAATTTTCATGTCTCCCAGCA
>Ga0209291_1002307_pt1 | contig 15596 bp, 12 predicted proteins | sample GOMGulsemesocosm_FD_184633 | JGI IMG/M metagenome (GOLD analysis project Ga0209291, IMG submission 184633) | Methane-oxidizing microbial communities from mesocosms in the Gulf of Mexico - GOM9B Gulf of Mexico (SPAdes) (version 2) | ecosystem: Environmental > Aquatic > Marine > Cold seeps...
AAAGCCCTGATTCTAGAGCTTTGTTCAGCGGGTGATAATGAGATTGAAAAACTGGGCCATCTAGATATAGCGTTGGCCCAACTCTTTGCTCATTGCTGCAATCAATTAATCGCTAACAACTCTGATGTTTTCGATACCTTATTGATTCGGGCGATTGGCTTGCATGGTCAAACGATAAGGCACCGTCCTTATAACTTCCCCTCGCACAATTTTAGTTTGCAAATCGGCGATGCCAACACTGTCGCCGAGCTCACAAACCTTACTACTGTTGCTGACTTTAGACGTAGAGACATGGCAGCAGGAGGCCAAGGTGCACCTTTAGTCCCTGCATTTCATCAATCACTATTTCAGTCTGAATATGCTGACCGAGTCATCGTAAACATTGGTGGCATGTCTAACATCACGCTTTTATCAAGGGACAAGCAAAGAGCTCTCATCGGTTTTGATACCGGGCCTGGCAACGTGCTCATGGATGCTTGGATAAACAAGTGTCAAAATAAAACTTACGATAAAGATGGGCACTGGGCGCAAACAGGGACTGTCAATAATGCTCTATTAAGTGAGCTAATGGCGCTGGATTTTTTTAAACAGCACTATCCCAAAAGCACCGGTCGTGAACAATTCAATTTAGACTGGCTGGATCAATGTATCAATCAAGCCAACAGTTCTGACACATTAAAAGATAATGATATTCAAGCAAGTTTAGTTGAGCTCACTGCGCGCACTATCGTTGATCAAATCATTGAGCAGCAATTTTCTAACGCTGAGGTTTATATCTGTGGCGGTGGCGCGCACAATCACTATCTTATGCAACGCCTTAGTGACTTGCTTTCTAACGCTGCATGCGTGACAAATACAAGTAAACTGAACTTAGATCCGGACTGGGTGGAAGCAGCCGCTTTTGCGTGGCTCGCTAAGCAAACTTTGGCGGGACTTACCTCGAACTCCAGTACTGTAACAGGCGCTAAAGGCGAGAGAATTTTAGGTGCAATTTACCAGCCCTGAGGGTCTGGCATAATTATTACAAGGCAAACGATGAACCGCAACCGCAAGTCGTTGTTGCATTGGGGTTATTAACAAGGAACTGCGAACCCTGTAAACCTTCTTTGTAGTCAACTTCGGAGCCTGTTAGGTATTGCAAGCTCATCGCATCAACGACTAAGCTCACGCCTTCTTTAGTAATGACCGTATCATCTTCTGCCGTTTCTTCGACAAAACTAAAGCCATAAGAAAAACCAGCACAACCACCACCTGTAATATAAAGGCGCAGTTTTAACTCTTCGTTTTCTTCCTCTTCAATAAGGATTTTTACTTTAGCAACAGCGCTGCTACTAAAACTTAGCGGGGGTTCAAATTCTGACACAAGTAATTCTCTATTATGGATACTCTAATATGCGAGACTATCCCTTACCCTAGCAATTTAGTCAAGTATCTTCTATTTAGTTTCCATCCAGAAACAGTCGCCTAATGCGAAAGTCTCAATCATTCAATCTGAACCATTGAATCACTCTCGCCACAGCCAAATTTCTGGATAAAAATGAATTGTAGCTAAGCCATCGTTATTCATAATTTAGAAAAGATGTTTATGCATTGCTTTATTTTCAATGATTTATTAGCGAAGTATAAATAGCCCTGCGTTATACTGATGCACACAATCCTAGATACGGCTGTTGAGTCACGAAAGAAAGCACAAGCTCTTGGTACACCTAGAAAACTATAAAATATTTTTATCACCAACGAGGTGACTACTAAATTTTATAGTTTCCTATGCACACCAGTTTCTTGCACTCCTTTTTCGCGCTCAATCGCCGAATCTAAGATAAAAACTCTAAACGCGGCGACTTATTTCTTGGTAACTGACAATTCATGATTAAAGCTAACTTTTCACTGCAAAATTTTCGCCATCAATTAGCCAGCTACGAGGCACTACCGCAACTTGTGGCTCTTGGCTTATTGAGTGGCGTAGGTTGTGGTTTACTGATTGCGCTTTTTAGGTATGCAATAGATACTCCACTGGCTTTTTTGTTACCTCTGCATGTCGAGAACTTTGAAGGCCTAACTTCCTATGAACGATTTATATTACCGATCATCGGTGGTCTCACTCTCGCATTAATGTACAAGTACTGGCCGCTGATCAAAAACAAAGTTGGCGTTGTACATTTACTCGAGCGACTTGCCTACCATCAAGGACAAATCCCCGGAAAAAACCTCATCACTCAATTCATAGTAGCTGTCATAGCGCTTGTCTCAGGTCAATCTGTTGGCCGCGAAGGGCCCGCTATCTATTTAGGGGCTAGCCTTTCAAGTGTCTTAGGTCAATTATTACGCATCCCTGATAATTCCCATCGCATTCTTATCGCCTGTGGCACTGCCGCTGCTATTTCTGCCGCTTTTAATACTCCACTTGCCGGCGTTGTGTTTGCGATGGAAGTTATTTTACTCGATTACACTATTGCAGGCTTCACGCCGATTATTGTCGCTTCTGTCACTAGTGCCCTTGTTACCCGATTAATCTTTGGTGATGAGCCAATTTTTCAAGCACCTGCTTTTGAAATTCTGAACTACTCTGAGATTCCGTGGATAATCGTGCTGGCTGTCGCTATAGGCTGCCTCGCCACTGCCTTTATAAAAATCATGCTTTTCACCAGAGAAATGGTGAGAATTTCGCTGAGCATTAAGCTCGCTATTGCCGGCCTTCTCACCGGTGCAGTTGCTCTCTTTTACCCGCAGGTAATGGGTACCGGATACGACACCATCAGCGATACATTTTCAGGCAATTTAGAGCTAAATGTACTACTGGCTATACTCGTCGCTAAAGTAATATTGACACCGGTCATATTAGGCTTGGGTATACCGGCAGGCCTTATTGGCCCCAGTTTATTTATTGGCGCAGTGGCAGGCGCAGCGTTGGGAATAGCAGGCAATTTGTTGGTGGATATCTCAGTATCACATATAGGCATGTACGCCATGTTAGGTATGGGTGCCATGATGGCAGCGGTCTTAAATGCCCCGCTGGCCGCTTTAATCGCCCTGCTGGAACTAACCCACAATCACAACATTATTTTCCCTGGTATGATTGCGATTGTTTGTGCTAATGTGACCACTCGTTACTTATTCAATACTCCCTCTGCTTTTCTAGCGACACTGCAAGCTCAAGGATTAGACTATCGTTTAGAACCTATGGCGCAAATATTAACCCGCGTCTCTGTAGCAAAGGCGATGACTAAAAATTTGAGTATTGTTGAAAACCATATCTCTTTAACTGATGCTCAAAACATTAATAATCGAAAAACTATGTGGGTTGTTATTCGCAATAACGATAAGCTCACCACTTTATTTTTGGCAGTTAATCTCAACAACTTTCTAGAACGCGATTTAGTCACCTCGCAAGAACTCATCGAGCTCGAGCGCATTCCTGCACAGCGCTTTGCCGTTCACTGTATTAATGTGCGCGCGACACTGCATGAAGCTCTGCAAAAAATGAATAACCAGGATATTGATGTGTTATGCGTATTAGATCATAAAGACCATCTTCTAGGAGTGCTTTCTCGTACCCAAATTGAACACTATTACAACACTAAGCAGTATCAATAAGCCCCAAGTTAGAATATCGCTGCTTGACGCAAATAGGATATAAATACTAGGTTTCTCAGTCTTAAATTCACCTTAATCTTTACTGGTGCAAAAGTAACGTTCGAGGGATAATGCCTGCATTTAAATACTTATCAACCCCTAAAGTTTAGCGGGGTATCACTTTGATGATTTAGGCTGAGTCTATATCATCTATTTAGAATCAACTTTACCGTCTAAGGATAATCACTATGTCTCGCTCTGAACAACTTTTTGCCGCCGCTCAAAAACATATTCCCGGTGGAGTCAACTCTCCGGTTCGTGCATTTAAGAGCGTTGGTGGCTCTCCGATCTATTTCAAAAAAGGTCAAGGTGCTTACCTTTTTGATGAAGATGATCAGCGTTACATCGACTATGTAGGTTCTTGGGGACCAATGATTTTAGGCCACGCCTACCAGCCTGTTATCGATGCTGTTAAATCTAGCTTAGATATGGGATTAGGTTTTGGGGCACCCACCGCTGTAGAGACACTGCTCGCTGATAAAGTGTGTGAAATAATGCCTTCCATTGAAATGGTACGCATGGTGAACTCAGGCACTGAGGCGACTATGTCTGCGATTCGATTAGCACGCGGCTATACTGGACGCGACAAAATTGTAAAGTTTGAAGGTTGCTATCACGGACACTCTGATTCACTACTGGTTAAAGCGGGTTCTGGCGCGCTCACGCTTGGCGAACCTAACTCTCCCGGTGTTCCAGTATCTCTTGCCGAGCACACTATCACTCTTAATTTCAACGACTTAGAATCAGTCAAAAGCGCCTTTTCCGAAATAGGTGATCAAGTCGCCTGTATTATCGTAGAGCCCGTCGCTGGCAACATGAACTGCATTCTACCAACAGCGGGCTTCTTGGAAGGTTTGCGTGAGATCTGCGATCAGTACAACAGCGTATTGATTTTTGATGAAGTCATGACAGGTTTTCGAGTGGCCTTAGGGGGTGCACAAGCAGCCTTTAATATCACCCCTGATTTAACTACTTTAGGTAAGATTATTGGTGGCGGTTTACCGGTTGGAGCCTTTGGTGGAAAGAGAGAAATTATGCAACAAATTGCGCCATTAGGGCCTGTTTACCAAGCGGGCACGTTATCGGGTAACCCACTATCTATGCAAGCAGGTCTTGCCATGCTTAACGCACTGACTGATGCCCCTGAAATCTACGAGCAATTGTCTGCTAAATCAGAATTTCTAACGCAAGGGCTTGAGGCCGTAGCACAAGCTGCTGGTATCAATATTGCCACCAGTTATATCGGCGGCATGTTTGGCGTGTTCTTTACTGATCAAAGTGAAGTTACCAGTTTTGCACAAGCCACAGCTTGCGATACTGACCGTTTTGCATTGTTTTTCCAAGGCATGCTGAAAGAAGGTATTTACTTAGCGCCCTCTGCTTACGAGACAGGTTTTATGTCAGCAGCCACCAGCCAAGCTGATATTGAAGCAACTATCGCTGCGGCAGCCAAAGTGTTTGCCACTCTATAATGCTATTTTTCAGTTACTTAGTGCTGGCACTTGCCAGCATTATGGCCGCGCTTTTAGTTTATCGCCAAAGTGGACCATTAACCGAAAAAAGCAAAGTTGCAGCCAGTATTGTCGCTATATGTTGCCTGTTAATCACACTGTCTGCGATCACTCCTTTAGTGGTCAATGGCCGCAGTGACGACAGTGAAATGCTACGTTTAATGTTTAGTAATTTACAACTCTATTTAGCGCTTCCTTTGATCTGCACAATAATTTTGTTTAGAGGAATCGGTAAAGACTACAGCAAAGCCGCTTGGGGACGCTGGAGTTTAGTCTTATTAGCACTATTTGAGTTGTGTAGAAGAGCAGAGGTAGGAGACTATTACAGCGTGAGTATTGCTGCGCTAGGTAGTTTTTGTATTGCTGCTGGTCTTATTTATAAACAAAAAAAGCTGACAGTAGTGCCATATATAGCATCCATTAGCTTTGCAGGCACAGCGCTTATGTTTTCACCGCATATACAGATCAATAGCACCTTAGATCATCTTCGCGAACTTAGTACTTACAATATTGTACTCGCGCTTAGCTTATGCTTAGTAAATTTTTGCTTTAGCAAACGCTTAGACACGCGCTCTAAATAATGACTTAAAAGCTTGGTAAACAACATCCAGACTAACACTTACGACCTGCTCTGGATGTTGTTTTTATCTGTTTCTACTTCCTTAGTAACTCTGCGATTTTTGAAAAGCTTTATTGGCGCCTAAAGCATCACCTGACTCTGAACGTACTTTAGCTAGCGCACTCCAAAGTGCACGCAGTTTACTGCTTTGTCCAGCGGCAACAGCAATGCCTTTCAACAACATCTGTTCCGCTTGCACATACTCACCTAAACGCCTATGCACTTCACCGAGTGAACGATACACTTCAGGATCTTTTGGAGAGATCCGCAGTGCGCGTTCAAGGCTTGCTTGTGCAGCATTTAATCGACCATTATTTGATTGATACTCCGCCGTATTAAGCAGAGCCACAGCCGCAGGCATCTGCGCTTTTGTCGCTACTTCTTGTGCTTTTTCCTGCGAACTTGCCTCTGTGTTCTGGATGGCACTAGGATTTGTGGTCGTCTTAAAAGACGGTCTTACATCAAACGCCATCACTTCTACCTCAGCGCTTTGCTCTATCACTCTTGAAGGCGTATTAGCACTTCCAGGTATGCTGCGATCTTCAATAGCGACGTTATTCACGCCATAGGCAGAACAACCAGCCAACACAAACAACATAGCACTAGCAAACAACATTTTAGGTGCACAAAAAACCCTACTCATAAACGACCCTTTGGTGTATTTAATTTTATCTGGCGCTAATTGTGCCAGCTATTTTAATTCATATCATTAACAATAAATGAATATTAGTTCTCATCCTGAAACGGGGCCCTAACGAGAACGACTCAATGATTTAAGATGGGGACAACTAGATATGGACATTTGGTTGTTCCAAATAACGATATCTAGTCGTACCCAGATTGATTCAGTGAGACGCTCGCAGTAGGCGGGTGTTTCTCGATGGAAACTAACTAGTTCCCAAACATACGCTCCAACCAAGAAGGGGCTTTTTTGACTCTTTCACCGGCTTTATTCACCCCAATACTTTGCACTGCACAGTCGAGGCTAAATGAGGGTGCCTCTCCTGCTCTAAAAGGGATTCTCATGGCATTTTCACAGTGACTATCGACACTAAAACCGGTTTGCGTATCAATATGCGAAAACTCTATTCCCTCTGGTATCGCTGGTTGTAACGGCTGTAGCTGCTCACGACTCATATAGTCAACCCACACTCGCAAAGCCCCTGATGCCCCTGTAAATGGCAGCGAGGAATTATCATCTTTGCCCAACCAAACAACCGCCAGTTTATTTCCAGAGAAACCGGCAAACCAACTATCCCTTTGATCGTTCGTAGTACCTGTTTTTCCAGCCAATTTCATCTTTGGTGATATTTTAGAGTTCGTATAGCGCCCACTACCCACTTTGACAACTTGCTGCATTGCAAACTGCAGCTGATAAATCGATTGCGAATCGACCACCTGTTTAATCTTAAACGGATACCTAGACAACTCGCGGCCATCTTTGTCTGTTACTGAGCGTATCGCTCGCATAGGCATTAAAAAACCATTTGCCGCAATGGTCTGATACATCGAAGCCACTTCAAAGGGTGTCATCCCCTGCGCACCTAATAACAGCGACGGATACTTTTTAAGCCCTCTCTCAAAACCTAGCGTGTTAACTGTTTTTATAACATTGTTTAGTCCTAACTCCATACCTAATCTTGCGGTCGATAAGTTATATGACTTAGCTAAGGCTAGATACAGTGGTACTTCACCATGATTTTTATGGTCAAAGTTTTTCGGCTGCCATGGATCAGATCCCTTAATGGGCACAGACACTGGCTCATCTTGTAGAATACTGGACAATGAATAACCGTTCTGCAGAGCGGTTAAATAAACCGCCGGTTTAATCAGCGACCCAATGGAGCGCACAGCATCAATGGCGCGATTGAAACCTTGATATCGCGTACTTTTACCGCCAATAACACTGAGAACTTCTCCCGTTTGCGGATCAGTGATCACCATGCTTGCCTCAAGATTTTTACTGTCTTTAGGGTGCTTCTTTTGCAGTTTAGCAATGCTTTCACGCATGGCACCCTCAGCTTTAGCCTGAGCGATAGGATCTAGCGCGGTAAATATGCGTAAGCCTTCAGAGCTTAGATCTTGATCGTTGTAACTCTTATTTAAATTACGTCTCACTAAATCAAGGTAAGCCGGATAAGCGCCTTTGTGCAAGCTTTTTTGCTTAACGACAGAAAGCGGTTTTGCGATAGCATCACGATATTGAGCATCGCTGATCACATCATTTTGGGCCATCACTTTAAGTACTAAATCACGGCGTTTTTTAGCCCGCTGCGGCCTTCTTCTTGGGTCGTAATATGAAGGTCCCTTTACCATCGCAGCCAAGAGAGCTACTTGATGAAGCTGCAACTCACCAATGGGACGTGAAAAGAAGTATTGAGAGGCCAAGCCAAAGCCATGTACCGCCCTAGATCCCTCTTGTCCTAAATAGACTTCATTGAGATAGGCTTCGAGTATTTCATCTTTGCTATAACGAAAATCAAGCACAATCGCCATCGGCATCTCAATGAGTTTACGGATCAAGGTACGCTCAGAGGTTAAGTAAAAATTCTTAATTAACTGTTGAGTTAAGGTACTTCCCCCTTGCACAAACCGACCCACACGTAGGTTCACCCACATGGCACGCGCAATACCCACAGGAGACACACCAAAGTGATCATAATAACTGCGATCTTCAATAGTAATTAACGCATCTACTAACCCTTTGGGTGCCTGCGATAGCCTAATTAGATCTCTATCTTCATTATTTTTAGGATAAATACCGCCAATAAGAATAGGCTCTAGTCGCGCTATCGCAACAGGCGAGCCATTTTCAGCGGTGATTTTGAAAATAGTACCATTTTTAAAACTGATGGTTAGCTTGGAAGAAAACTCGCGGCCATCAGCAAAATCAAAGCCTCTGGTAAAAACTCTCACACGACTGGTAGCAAATTCTACTTGCCCAGGGCCCGATACTTTCTTTACAGAGCGATAGCCTAAGCCCTTGAGTTCAACTTTTAAATCAGCAATGCTTAAACTTAAGCCCGAATATATTTCCAGTGGACGTGCATATACCTTTGCGGGAAGAGACCAGCGCTTACCTTCAAATTTTTCACGTATTTGCGCATCTAAGTAAAACATCCCAATAGCGGCAAATAACATCAAGACTACGCCGATCTTTAGGCTAAAAAATAATAACCAGCGCCATATTGAAGTGCTTTTTTTCTTAGAACCAGCGGCTCTTTTAGTGCCTTTAGCGCCTTTTTTGCTTACTCTAGCCATTACTTCCCTGCTTAGATCGTTGATTGCAAGCTATTGTACAGCCGAGTGTGCTAGCTTTATAGAGCCTAAAGACTTTTTCTAGTATAATCCTTTTTTGCTGTTTATCGGGCCATGCCCATATTCTAAAAAAAGCAATATCAAGTAAAATTTGTGTCACATTATAGATCTAGAATATGCTTCTAGAATGATTAACTGTTTCCTTACCTTTGATTCATCCTACAGTTAACTTTGTACCATTATACTCAGCGACTTTTTATGTTTCTTAAATGTTTGAGTTGAATTGTTCTCCATCAATCAACGACTGCGTAGTCAATTATGGTGAATTAACCTTTTGATGATAGGCCTCGCCTCATTCATCGCTACCTAAATAGGCGTATATGCTACCGAGATTAATTGAAGCCCTTCAGGACCCACAGTGCTATGAGCACCCTGTCACTGAACCTATAAAAATTATTGAGACTCAAGTCTCATGGGTTTTATTAACTGGAGAGTACGTTTACAAAATAAAGAAAGAACTTAATTTCGGTTTTTTAGATTTTTCAACCTTAGCGAAAAGACAGTACTACTGTGAAGAAGAGCTACGCTTGAACCAGCGATTAGCGCCAGATATATATCAAGCGGTTGTTATCATTTGCGGCAGTATTAATGCGCCAAAAATTCGCGAAATTGACCATAAGCAAAATACACCGCTCCAATCTATTGATACATTTGAAGGGACAACTGATGCTTTTGAATATGCTGTGCGTATGCGCCAGTTTGATCCGGATGCCGGTTTAGATTTATTACTGGCACAAAATAAGTTCGAAATTAAATGGATTGATCAATTGGCAGAGAAGCTCAGTGACTTCCACCAAAAACTCCCCACAGTCGCCTCAAACAGCCCATGGGGCGAAGCTGCCAATATCTGGCAACTTGTCTCTGATAATTATAAGCATACTTTAGATTTCTGTACGAAAGAGCGCGATCTTGAACAACTTACAAAACTTTATGCACAAGCGACTAAGGAGTTTCTCGCGTTAGAGCAAACCTTCCTTGAACGCAGAAAATTAGGTTTTATCAGAGAGTGCCACGGTGATCTGCACTTGGGGAATATCACTCTCTACAAAGAAGAATTACGCCTATTTGATTGTATAGAATTCAACCTACAGTTTAGATGGATAGACACTTGCTCTGATCTCGCTTTTCTACTCATGGATTTAGAGGCGAATAATAAATTTTCTTGGGCAAATGTCACTCTCAATCGCTACTTGGCTCTTAGTGGAGATTATCAATCTTTACATCTTTTGCGGTTTTACAAAAGTTTTAGATCAATGGTACGGGCAAAAGTAGCCACGTTGGGTCCTCAAGCTTGCCATACTACTTTTACAAAGTATTTGACGTTGACCCAAGGCTATCAGCAAAAGAAGCAGCCGATATTGATACTCATGCATGGCCTATCCGGCAGCGGAAAAAGCTATTTGACCCGCAAAATCATCGAAAATACTAATTTTATTCGCCTGCGCTCAGAAACACAACGTGCGCGTATTCACAAAGAATTACTCAAAAAAGGCAAGAAGCTGGATTTACATAGCCCTGAGATAAACGCACGACTATCTCAGCATTTGCTAAATTTGACGCAAAATATTTTAAAAATTGGTTATAACGTCGTAGTAGATGGTACTTTCTTAAAGCAGCATTTTCGGCAAAAGTACATCAATGTAGCAGAGCAACTACAGGCAGATTTTTTCATTGTCAGCTGTTCTTGCGAGGATAAGCTAATGAGAGCAAGACTAGTGCGAGGAATTAATACCCGTTCTCACAATTCCGAGTTCTCTCTTGAGAGACTTTCTACTCAGCAATCTTATCAACAGCCGCTCTGCGCAGAGCAGCAGAGCAAGCAAATACTAGTAAATACCGATGATGATCAAAATATTGCGGATTTTATTAGCAAAGTTATTGAGATGACAGATAATCAAACAGAGATAAATGGTGACTAAACTTTGCTCTCTCGATCAGTTCAAACATAGGAAAAATAAAGCTGGCGCTTTATTAAGCGATGACCGGTTATATATTATAATAAAACAGCGAGCAAACGTTTTTGTTTATAGGAACAGTTGCCCACACCTTGATAAACGACTTTCAGAGCAGAGCTTAACAGTATTGGATAAGGGGCAAGATTTCATACACTGTGCTAGACATAATGCTCTTTTTACTATTTCTCAAGGGCTGTGCATTAAAGGCCCTTGCAATGGACAAAAGCTGAAACAAGTAGCTCACATCGTTCGCGATAACACTATTTTCACTAGCAAAACCTGTGAATGAATACTCAGCAGAACGGCTGCAATTCACTGCTCCTCATACTACAAGTGACATAATAATTAGTAGCTTAGGCGCTCTTTGGCATCCCTGCCATCGCGTTATACCCCTCGTTCTGAACATATGCGCTCTTTGGCATCCCTGCCATCGCGTTATACCGTTCGTCCTGAACATAAAAAAGGCGAGCTAAGCTCGCCTTAAAATCAATATTTTTTTACTGTAGCAAATCTTCGCTTCCCAAGCCGTTACTTTCGATAATTACTCTAAGTTTACGTAACGCCTCCACCTGAATTTGGCGAACTCTCTCACGGGTTAAACCGATTTCAATACCGACTTCTTCGAGTGTACTAATATTATAACCACGCAAGCCAAAACGTCTCGCGAGTACCTCAGAGTGCTTTGAGGGTAAATCATCTAACCAGTGATCTAAGCTGCCATGTAAATCGTTCATTTGCAGCGCCATACTTGGATCAAAGCTATCATCAGCAGCCACTGTCTCAACTACGGTTTTTTCAGAACCCGCTATCGGCAAATCAATAGAGACAACTTTTTCATTAAGGCCGAGTATTTTTTCTACGCTGGCTACTGGTTTTTCAACGAGTGCAGCTATTTGCTCAAGGCTTGGCTCTTGATCTAATTCTTGCGCTAATTGGCGTGCTGCACGTAAATAAGTATTTAACTCTTTAACAACATGTATCGGTAGGCGAATAGTACGTGTTTGGTTCATTATCGCACGTTCAATGGTTTGTCTAATCCACCATGTTGCATAGGTAGAAAAACGAAAACCACGTTCTGGATCAAATTTTTCAACAGCGCGAATTAAGCCTAAATTCCCCTCTTCAATTAAATCTAGGAGTGATAGACCACGATTAATATAGCGTCTGGAAATTTTCACCACTAAACGTAGGTTACTTTCAATCATACGCTTGCGAGATTTTTCGCAGCCCTTTAAAGAAAGTCTTGAAAAATAGACTTCTTCCTCAGCACTTAGCAGTGGTGAAAAGCCGATTTCATTGAGATAAATTTGCGTGGCATCAAGATTTTTTTCATTCATTAAATCTTTGTGTGCCTGGCTTCCTCTACCGCGGTTGTTAACTTTAGGAGTAGGCGGGACAGCTAATTTTATGTTGCCTTTATCGTTTGAACTTTTGATTGAGCCATGTTCCATCACTTGCGATTGGATTTGACTAATCAGGTCAATGTCTTGATCTTCCTTTTTCAAGATATCCATAATAATAACCCTTTAATCTGAAAATTTTTATATCAACACCTCTTTATTTTTTTGGTAAATATTTTAGAGGGTCGACCGGTTCGCCGTCTTTTCTTATTTCAAAATGGAGCATTGTTTTTGTTGTGCCCGTACTTCCTATTTCGGCTATTTTTTCTCCTGCTTTAATCAATTTATTCTCTGTAATTAATATAACACTATTATGGGCATAAGCGCTTAAATACTCTTGGGAGTGTTTAATTATGATCAAATTACCATAACCTATGATACCATTCCCAGCATACACAACCTTGCCAGAAGCCGCTGCATAAACAGCATCTCCAGCTTGCCCCTTAAAATCTAGCCCTTTGTTTTCATTGCTAAATTTTCTAATTACAGATCCCTTCACAGGCAACTTCCAAGAGACTCTAGAGTTGCTTGATTTAACGTATTTGTTATTTGTAGATTGTTTTGTCGGCGTTTGAATAACACTTGATTTGTTTGATCTTTTTTGAGGTTTCGCAGCACTTACAGGGGCATTTACCACAGCCTTATTGTCGCTATTAGCTGACAGCTGTGCAGTCTTGTTAATTGAATTTTTCTTATTGGGCGATTTTATGACTAAAGCTTGCCCAACATGAATAATATAATTCGAATTAATATTATTTATTTTCGCAAGAGATTTAAAATCCAATCCAAATTTCCAGGCAATTGAATATAAAGTATCTCCTTTGGATACCTTATAGCGATGTGGAACCTTTGTAATTTTTACGCGATTTTTTACTATGGAGCTTTTATTATAGCCTTGACTAGATCTTATATCAGTCACAGGGGCGTAACCTGTAGAACAAGCCGATAATAGCAGCATTACCCACAAGATTGAAAACTGACGATAAATCAAACTACTCATAATTTATTTTCATTTCACTCTAATTAGCGGCTATTAATGGGGTTACTGACTAAAAATCAATTTGCGTTGAACCGTTCTAGCATGAGTACAAATGAGGCTCCAAGGACTGCTAATAAACTGACTGATAGCAATTGAGCGTCCAAGTGAGTCACATGCTGATAGATATACGGGGATATATTTTGTTGAAGATCCGCCACTATTTCACCATGACTATTAACTCTGGTCGTCAAGGTTTCCTTCCAAGGCCAGACTTTATTTAAAGACCCAAGCAAAAAACCTGTTAACAAAGCCATGGTCAAGTTCCTATATTGAGTAAAAAACCAATTTAGCACTTTTGAGAAGCATAACAATCCAGACGCGCATCCCATCGCAAAGACACTAATCAACATAATATCGAAGTTTTTAATCGCCCCTAGTACTTCACTGTATAACCCCAGCATAAGCAATATAAATGAACCTGAAATGCCCGGTAATATCATCGCGCAAATAGCGAGCATGCCGCCCAGGAAAATATTGAGTAAGTTTACTTCAATAACAGCAGAGCTCATGCCTGTTAGAAAATAAGAGGAGATGACGCCGAGCGCAAACACTGCTAACGTTTTTATATCCCATTTTTTTATACTTTTTGCTAGTACAATACTCGAGGCACAAATAAGACCAAAGAAAAAACCCCAAAGCATTTGGGGATAGCTCGCCAGTAGATGCAGCACAACATTAGACAACAATACGATGCTCATCAACATGCCAGTCAGTAGAACGGCCAGAAAACTGCCATTAATATGACGCCAGCAAGGTGCTACCCCTTCATTAAATAATACCTTTACCGCGCTAGGTCCTAGCTTAGATAAAGTCTCGATCAATTCTTGATAAATACCTGCGATAAACGCGACGGTTCCGCCTGATACTCCCGGTACTGCATCTGCGGCACCCATCATGCTTCCTTTTATAAATAAGCTGATGAAATCTCTCTTGTTTCGCTGCAAAAAAACCTCTTCTTAAAATAAAATAGAACTTAGTTAACCAGCCCTGATAATAAGGGCACAAAATTAACGGCTTCTACAATGGTAGTATCGAAATGAGCAGCCGATTTTTTAGTAATATGCTTTAACTGCTGGTTTTGACTACCGCCAACGGGAATGATTAACGTTCCGCCTATTGCTAATTGCTCTAGTAACTCTGGTGGCACTTCATCGGGCGCAGCAGTCACTAAAATCGCATCAAATGGAGCTTGAGACTTCAAGCCCATACCGCCATCACTGTGCTGTAGTTTCACGTTGCTTAACCCTAGCGCTGCTAATCGGATCTTTGCCCTTTCCTGTAACGGTTTGATACGCTCGATTGAGTAAACGGTATCGACCAATTGAGCCAGTATAGCTGTTTGATAACCAGATCCCGTCCCTACCTCTAACACTTTTGATAAAGAGTTTTTACTGAGTAATAATTCGGTCATTTTAGCAACGATGTAAGGCTGTGAAATTGTCTGATTATAGCCAATTGGTAGGGCATTATTTTCATAGGCGCCATGCGCTAACGCTTCATCTATAAATATATGTCGCGGAGTATTGCGCATAGCATGTAATACTTGATCAGATTGAATCCCCTGCTCCTTTAAACTAACGGCTAACCTATCCCTAGCTCTTTGTGATGTCATACCTGAACCACGCAAATCAAATTGCTCAGCCACTAAATATTCTCCAACCAATCTTCTAAATTATTCATAACAGCGTAATCTGTCATATCAAAATGTACCGGTGTTATTGAGACATACCCCTGCTCAATCGCATAAAAATCAGTACCAGGACCGTTATCAATTGCCGTTCCGACACCCGCTATCCAGTGCCTAACTGTGCCCCTTGGATCGACACTCTCCACCGGAGATTGCGACACTGCTCTGTGCCCTAAACGCGTAACATGGATGCCTTTAATTTGCTCTATAGGGAGGTCGGGCACATTCACATTAAGCACAGTACGCGGTGCAACCTTTAGCGACTCAAGTTGCATCACTAAATCTTTTGCAATAATAGCTCCACTTTCATAGTGACTTGGATGAGAGTGCGCCATGGAAATAGCCACTCCAGGCAAGCCTAAGGTACGTCCTTCCATGGCCGCTGCAATCGTACCTGAGTAAAGAACATCGTCTCCTAAATTAGCGCCGGCATT
>Ga0209291_1002313_pt1 | contig 15579 bp, 20 predicted proteins | sample GOMGulsemesocosm_FD_184633 | JGI IMG/M metagenome (GOLD analysis project Ga0209291, IMG submission 184633) | Methane-oxidizing microbial communities from mesocosms in the Gulf of Mexico - GOM9B Gulf of Mexico (SPAdes) (version 2) | ecosystem: Environmental > Aquatic > Marine > Cold seeps...
AATATTGATTGTAAAGTTGTAATTGTGCTTTGCGATTGTTACGCTTGCATTTTTCAATAATATCTACTTGAAACATGCTTGTTGACTTTTAGTTTTTAGTTAGTTCTCTTTAAAGACGAGTAAAAAATTGAAGTGTTACAATATGGAATTAAAAGATACAAAAAAATCGAACTATTTAGTTCGATTTTTAGTTGTTGATAATGCAGAAACCCAGATGGAGCCTTTTTCGGGGTCGTCTATTTTCATGATTTTTTGACCTCCAACTTGAACTGATAAGCCTGATCCAATAACATTGCTTTGAATTTGCCTCGATATCCAAAAATAATTAGACCCAGAGCTTAATTCCAATTGATGTTTTTTACCGTTAATTAGAATACTGAAATATTTTTGATGTGCTGGTAATATATGTTCTATTGAAGTCATATCTTTCAAAAGTTTAGTATTATTATCTAAACTAATTTCAGTTCTAAAGTGAGTTGTCAAAATACTTCCGAATTCATCTCTAAATAATACAACTTTACATTCTTTTTCAAAATCTGGGGTATATAAAGAATCATGTACTTGATATAAATCTCCTTTAATAAGAGTACCGGCTAAACTAAAACGTTTTATTAAAATAGCATTAGCATAATTGTTTATAGCTAAATCTATCATGCCTTTTTTTGTAGCTTTCCAATTATCAGGTTTTTCTCTAACAGAAAACTCTCCAACTTTTACTAGCTTGGAGTAGTTATTAGTGTCTTTTATGAAAAATATATTTTCATAGGATTTTTTTTTAATTGAAGGATTTAAATTATTAGTTTTATATGCTACTCCACATGAGTTTAGTAAAATTGATATTAGTAAAGTTTTTATATAAAAATGCATGAAATCTATTTTAAAAAGTAGTTGCTTGATATGCTCCAATATCATAATTACCCGTTGTTCTGGTAGTATTTATAAGATCATTAAAACTTGGAGTTATTTCAAAACCAGTATTGTCAGCAGGAGTAGTTCCTTCTTCTATTTGAAATTGATTATTGTTACGATCTAAAAATAAAGGGTTTTCATTGAAAATACAATCTTCATAAAGTGTTATTTCATTAAAGTCATATAGCGGATTATTTCCAAATTGATTTGATGAATCATTAAAACGCAATAAGCAATTGGTGAATTTATAGTTTAAATCGGCTCCAGTTTCTTTAAGAAAAGAGAATTCTAAATCGTCATTTCCGTATACAATACAATTGGTAAATGTAGCGTCTAATTGAGATACGAATAATGTATCACCAATAGGTAATGAGTTACTCATTAATAGTGTAGGGAAGGAGCGGAAACCACTACTCCAATAGTTTGTAAAGGTACAGTGTTGAAAATCATATGTCCCACCTAAAGCTAATGACACACTTGCTTGTCCGCAATTACCTACTACAATATTCTTTCCTTCAATAACTCCGTTAAATGCAAATATTCCATTTACAGCATGGTTGTATAGTTGGGTATTGGTAATGGTGGTAGTTAAATCACCATCGTTTCCATCACTTCTAATACCAATAGTCCCGTTTTTAATTGTTACATGGTCAAATAAGTTATTGGTACTACCTTCCTGTAGCCAAATTGTTCCCCATTGTCCGGGTATATCATTATATAAAGGTTCTAATCTATCTCCTTCAAAAATGATTTCATTTTCTAATAAGTCTGGATCTGTACTTACATCACCATCAGCTATAATAGTAGCACAATTAGGTACAATTAAACCAGCATCTCTATGAAAATGAACTCGTGTACCTTCTTGGATATTTAATGTTTCACAAGCAGGAACAGTTGGGAACCCATAAATTACATATGGTACCGTGTTTGTCCAATTTAATTGTGATAATGTTAACTCAAAGTTGTTTAATTCACCATCATTTAATGTGGAAGGGAATATCATATTTGCATCTTTAACCAAAGTAACTAAAGCAACTTTTTGAGCAAAGCTATTAGCATCAAATACAATATTATCGGTATATAAAAATTCAGTAGCTGTTGTTGTATAATCTATAATATCAACTGTAGTTTCCACAAAAATATAAATACTGTCTTTGGCTTTAATTTGGATATTTTCAAAAGATTGTCCCGATATACCATCTACCATTAATCGGTATTTTGAAGTAGCTCCGTTCTCTAATGAAATTGTAGGGATATGAATGTCGTTACTTCCGGGGTTGTATACTTTTAAATTGTATGTGCTAGAACCTATATTTGTAAAAACGGTATCTAAATATACTGTTTGAGTAGAAAAAGCTAAGTTACCAGTACTTGCTGTAGTGTCAAAATCCTTACGGCATGACCCAAAGCTGATGATTAAAATAAGACTGCTAATGATGATTAATATGTTTTTCATAATGTGATTTACGTACTGAGTTGTAAAAATAAGATTATTCTTACTAAAACCTATATTTTGCGTTTTTATTGTCTTTTCTGAAAATGTTGGTAAAACGTGTAAATAGATTAGCACCTATCCAACGTTTATTACTAACTGCAGTAATAACAATTCCTGTAGATACAGTTTCAGGATCAAACTCTAAATTTAATTTTACAGAATTATTTTTTATTGCTTTAAAAAGTATGTTTTTATAGCCAACATAATTAACTTCTAGTGTATCATTTATTGAACAGTTAAGGCTAAATTTACCTTCATAATCTGTTGCGGTAGCACTAACAGTTCCTTTAATTATTATTGTAGCACCAGGTAGAGGTATATTTGTTTCATCAAAAACTATTCCTGAAACAGTAATACTATCTGTTACTCTCGTATTCTGTAATGGTATTGAAGTGAATTTTTTATCTGTTTGTATTGTAGCTTGTTTATCTTGTGCTTTACTACTATTAGAATTCAATAATAGTAGCGATAAAAATCCTGTAAAAGCATAGGATATATAATTATGATTTTTTTTACGTTGTAAAACAAGATCTCTGTTTAATTGGTTTGTTGTAAACCGTCCGCATAAATCACCTTCTTTTTCAAATCGTTTTATCAGTTGCTCGTCTGAGTAATGAGTAAAATCAAAGACTTCTTTTGTACATGAATTGCAAAACTTTCCTTTTTCAGTAGGAGTCATAGTATTCCAATCCTCATGGCAAGGTTCTGGAATAGTAATGTTTAATTCCCTCATAGGCAAAGGTGTTTTATATCTAAGTTATAAATTATAGATATATTATATTTTTTCTCCATAGGCTAAATCACCAGCATCGCCTAATCCAGGAACAATATATGAGTTAGCGTTCAATTCATTATCTATAGCGCCAACCCAAAGTGTAGCGTTATCCGGTAAGTTTTTCAATACATAATCTACACCAATTTTACTTGAAATTAATGAAGCTATATGAATATGTGCAGCATTACCACGTTTTTTTAATACTTCAAGGGCGACTAATATTGATTCGCCAGAAGCCAACATAGGATCGGATAAAATTACTGTTTTCCCATCAATATTAGGGCAGGCAAAATATTCTGATTCTATAGTAAAGCTATGATCTGCAGCTGTTTTTCTAAAAGCCCCAATAAACCCATTTTCTGCTCCATCAAAATAATTTAAAAACCCTTGGTGTAGCGGTAAACCAGCTCTTAAAATGGTAGCTAAAACTATTTTATCACTAATCAACGGAATATTTGATGTACCTAATGGGGTAGTTATAGTAGTGTTTTTATATGTCAACTGCTTACTTATTTCATAAGCAAATATTTCCCCCATTCGTTCAACGTTTCTCCTAAAACGCATGGAATCATGATGGATGTTTATGTTTCTTATTTCTGAAATAAATGTATTGAAAATAGAATTCTCTTTTCCTAAATTAATGCAGTTCATACAATGATTAGTTTATGATTTTTATTTCAAATAGTTTATCCCAGTTTTTTCCTGTTACAAAAATAGTTTGTGTATCAGGGTTGTATGCAATACCATTTAAAACATCTAAATCGGCGTGTTGAGTTACTTTTTTCTTTAAACTATTACAATTAACTACAGCTTCAACAGCACCATTTTCTGGATTGATTATAGCAATTCCGTTTTGCTGATAAATATTAGCATAAATTTTTCCGTTAATCCATTCTAGTTCATTTACACTTTTAATTTTACTAGTGTTCGAGTAAATTTGAATATAATCCTCCTCTTCTAGAGTAGTTGGGTTCAAAGTCCATATTTTTTCAGTACCGTCTGATTTATAAAGTGTTTTACCATCATTACAAATTCCCCATCCCTCGTTACTTTTAGTGTATTTAAAAGTTTTGGTTTTAGTGAAATCTTCCGGATTGTAAATAAAACCGACTTTCGATTGCCAAGTTAGCTGGTATAATTTATCATCTAAAAAAGTAAGTCCCTCGCCAAAATACTTAGGTTCAAGATCAATTTTACGGATAACTTCTCCGGTGTTATAATCAACTTTTCTTAAAGAAGATTTTCCACGTTTTCCAGTACTTTCATATAAATCACCTTTATAGAACTCTAAACCTTGGGTGTATGCATTAATATCGTGCGGATATTCATTTACAATTTCAAAACTCAGTACTTTAGTTTTTTGTTTTGAGAGAATTTCTATGTTTCTTTTTAAGATAACGATATCATCGTTATAGCTAAAAGTAGCCTTAATTGTTTTTGTACCTAATTTACCTGTATTAAAAGCATATTGGTTTTTATCAAGTTTTGTATTATCCACATGATAGCTAATAGATCCTATTTCTAGATTTTTTTTGTTTAAAACAGTAAAGCTTACTGTTTCTCCAAAGGTATATTTTGTTGTTTTGTTATTAGTTTCAAGAGAAAATAATTTATTTACATCTTTTTCTTCTTCAGTACAAGAACTAAATAAAATACTTAAAATTATGATTCCTAATAAGTTAAATGATTTCATGGGTTGGTTTGATTTTTTAAGCAAGGTAAATGAATTAAATCAGACAAAAAAATGGTTGTGTAGAATGAAAAAGGTTGTATCTTTGCCTCGGCAAGTCCTACACAACTAGCTCCTGTTGAATCCTCCAGGGCGGGAACGCAGCAAAGGTAGATGGTTGAGCGGTGTGATGTAGGGAGCTTGCCATTTTTTGTGCGCTAAATTCAAGGATATCATTTTCTCTAATTATCCACTTCAAAAGACTTTTCTTGAAATTACTCTTCCTTTAATTTTAATCATTAAATTGTTAATTTTTTAATCTGAATTAATGTATTTTTACCATGCTTAGCGGCATTGAATATTCAATTAATTTAATATATTTAACATTACTAATGTCTAAAGTTGTATTAATTACAGGAGGCTCTTCAGGAATAGGGAAATCTGTAGCTGTCTTTTTATCAGAAAAAGGATTTACTGTTTATGGAACAAGCAGAAATCCAGATAGAATTACCGAAAAATTGCCTTTTAAATTAATTGCGTTAGATGTTACAGATTCTGACACAATATCAACAGCGGTTCAAACGGTTATTTCCAATGAAGGTAGGTTAGATGTGTTAATAAATAATGCGGGTGTAGGTATTACTGGTCCAATAGAAGAAACACCAGATATTGAAATGAAAAAAGCATTTCAAACAAATGTTTTTGGCCCTATAGATTTGATTAAGGCAGTGTTGCCTCAAATGCGAATTCAAAATAGTGGTTTGGTCATAAACATTACTTCTATTGCTGGTTATATGGGATTGCCATATAGAGGAGTATATTCTGCAACTAAAGGAACATTGGAGTTATTAACGGAAGCATTACGAATGGAGGTTAAGGATTTTAACATTCAAATGACTAATGTGGCTCCAGGTGATTTTGCTACGAATATAGCTTCAGGTCGTTATCATTCACCAGTGTTAGATGATTCTCCATATAAAATTCCATACGGAAATACTTTGCAATTGATGAATGACCATGTTGATGAAGGGAATGACCCTATTGAAATGGCTAAAGTCATTCATAAAATAATAGATAGTGATCACCCTAAGATTCATTATAAAGTAGGTGCTTTTATGCAAAAATTTTCAATTGTATTAAAACGAATACTGCCTGATAAAGCTTACGAGAAATTATTGTTAAACCATTATAAATTATAGTAGTTTTTTACTAAATTAAATATAGTAGTTGTTTTGTTATTTCTAGAGATATTAACGATTAAAACTAAACCGATGAAATTTTTTATTGATACAGCAAATTTAGATCAAATTAGAGAAGCACAATCATTAGGGGTACTTGATGGTGTAACTACTAATCCGTCATTAATGGCCAGAGAAGGAATTAAGGGGATAAACAACATACTAAAACATTATGTTGCTATTTGTAATATTGTTGATGGTGATGTGAGTGCTGAAGTTATTTCAACAGATTATGAAGGAATGATTAGGGAAGGGGAAGCTCTAGCAGACTTACATGATCAAATTGTAATAAAATTACCAATGATTAAGGATGGTGTTCGTGCGGCAAAATATTTTAGTGATAGAGGTGTTAAAACAAATGTAACCTTAGTTTTTTCAGCTGGTCAGGCATTGTTAGCGGCCAAAGCAGGAGCAACTTATGTATCGCCTTTTATTGGTAGATTAGATGATGTTTCTACTGATGGAATTAATTTAATTGATGAAATAAGAACTATCTATGATAATTACGGATATGAAACTCAAATTTTAGCAGCTTCTGTACGTCATACCATGCATATTATTGATTGTGCTAAAATTGGTGCTGATGTAATGACGGGGCCGTTAAGTGCTATTGAGGGATTGTTAAAACACCCTTTAACAGATATTGGCTTGGCTAAATTTTTAGCAGATTATAATAAGGGAAATAAGCAATGTTAGTCATAAATTATAAGTTTAAAATAATGAAAAAAATAACATTAAGTGTAGTGTTAATAGTTGCTTTGGGAGCTGTTTCTTGTAGGGAAACAAAAAAAGAGATTGATAATGCTACTGATCAAATAGAAAACACAGCAAATGAAACTAAAGACGTGGTAATAGATGCGGTAAATACAGCAGAAGAAGCAGTTGATGATGCGGTCGAAGAAGTAAAGGAAGCGGTTGGAGAGGTAGCAGATGCTACTAAAGGCGCAGCAGATAATGTAATTGAAGTAGCTAAAGATGCTACTGGTAGTTTAGCTGATGGTACTAAAGAAGTAGCTACTAATACAGTTGGTGGAGTAGAGCATGCCGCAGGTGTTGTAGCTGATGAAATAAAAAATACTGCAACGGATGCAGTTAAGGCTACAGGAGATAAAGCAAAGGAAATACTTAATAAAACTAAAAAAGACTAACGTTCTTTAAAAAAAAATAAAAAAGCAGCTATATAGCTGCTTTTTTTACGATCTAAAATTTTTCTTAATTCTATCAAGGTCTCGCTTATTGTCTTTATCCTTAAGCGTATTTCTTTTGTCGTGTATTTTTTTTCCTCTACACAATGCTATTTTTAGCTTCGCTAAGCCTTTGTCGTTTAAGTACAAACGCAAAGGAACTATTGTTAAACCGGTGTTTTTAACTTCTTTATGTAGTTTTTTTAATTCTTTTTTATTCAATAAGAGTTTACGTTCTCTTCTTGTTTGATGATTAAAGTATGAAGCGTGTGTATACTCATCAACATACATGTTAATAACAAATAACTCAGCACGATCATTGAATTCGCAAAAACTTTCAGTAATGGTAGCTTTACCTTCTCTGATAGATTTAATTTCAGTACCAACTAGCATTATTCCAGCATCATAAGTGTCCAAAATTTCATATTCAAATTTTGCTTTCTTATTTTTTATGTTGATTGTCTTCTGTTTCATCCCATTTATGGGTTTTATTTAAACCTCAATTCGCTTATACGAGGTGGTTGATTTAGTAATACAAAAATAGGATTAGTTTTAAAAGAAAAGGTACTACAACTTGTTTTTTTAATAAAACAGGAAGTATATATGTTTGATACCTATATTAGAAGATAAGGTATTGTTAATTTATGAGTAATTAACGTTTTTAGGAACTATTGATTTAGAAGTATGTAAATATTTTTTCCTGGAGAGGCAATATAATTATGTAATGAGTTAAAACGAATGTTTTTTCGTTGTTTGTATGCTGCTTTTAAGCTTTTTTTAATAGCATTGATGGTATTGTATATAGGGCGTTTTAGTTCTACAAAATCATCTAGTGAACAGTTTGTGTTTGTGTTTGTTTCCTTGTCATATTTTGATATTTCAGCTATCTGATCAATTGTATACCAGTCACACTTTGTGTTTGTATAATAAGTATTTGATAAGCCTATGTCTAAAACTATTACTTTTTTAAAATTCTCTTTATTTTCTTTAAAGAAGAATGAACGTTTCATTGTTTGAAATGTAGCAATAATATCGGTGTTAAAAACTGTATTTGGAGTTAAATTAAGCGAATCACTATACATTCCAGAGGGGACATCAACGGCAATTTTGTTACAATTAATAGTGTTTAAAGTTTCGATTACTGATTTGTATATGCCAGTAATTGGTCTTGATAAACCTGAGCCAAAAATAGCATCTATTATTATGTCGTTTTCATTAATGCTTTCAGTTGTAAGTTGGGAGACATTTGTTATTACGTTAACATGAGCGAGTTTCTGATAATTTTTATAACAATCAATTGAAAATTTATTCTCAGGATTTATTAAATAAGGTATAACTTGAAATCCTTTCTGTAATAATAACCTGCAAATAGCCAATCCATCACCTCCATTATTTCTTGGGCCACAAAAAACATGTACTTTTTGAGTAGTAGTAAATTCAGAAACAAACCAGTTTTTAAACGTAATTGCAGCACGCTCCATTAAGTGAATTGAGGAGATTGGCTCGTGTTTAATGGTATAATTATCCCAAGCCCTTATCTGAGATGCAGTAAAGAGTTTTTGCATAACATAATTACGTTTTGTTACATTATACAAGTTACGATTTTTTTACTTCTTATAAAAAGGAATGAAGTAACTTATGGTGTAACCAAAACCAACTCCCCATTTAGAATCATCGGTAGTTTTTCCGAAACCAGGAATGTATAGATTGGCGAAATTATCGGGGTTTTTGTTTCCAACATAATTTTTAAGTTGCGCATTAATCCCTAGGTAGAGGTTGTTGAAAATCTCTGCCTTAATACCTATTATTAATTCAACTAAATGTGTTGTAGAGCTATCATAGTTTATGGGGTCTGTTTTTAATCCGCTTTCTCCCCAATAGGGATCAGAATTAAAAATAGTACGACTATTTAAGGTGTTTTTGTAAGAGCTTAACCCGTATCGTAAACCAACAAATATGGCATTTTCCATATCCAACCAGTTTTCATAAGCATTGTAATCAACACCAATTTTAAAATAACTTCCTTCAGTAGTAAAGTTTACTTGTGTTTCATCAATGGTACGTTTTTCATTTCCAAACTCACCAGCTAAGGAGTATTTTTTTGAGAACTTATAATCAGCATTTATTTCAAATGCAGTATAATCTTCTATAATAGCTGTTTTTGCGAGTTTAGAAAGGTCTGTTCCAACTCGTAACCCGAATTTATGTGTTTTAGTGCTGTCTTTAATTTCTTCTTCCTGTGCAAAACTGGCTAAGGAAAGGAATAGACTAATGAAAAATATGTATGTGCGCATTGTCTTCGTTTTCAATTTTTGTATTTACAACATTATGGCTTAAAATCCAGCTATCTGTATCAGGTCCAAGACCAAAAATAACATCATTAAAAATATTTTTAAATCCACATGCTTTGGATATGAATAGCTCTTCATTTACATAATTAAGGATAATAACATCTTCATTTCCAGTAGCAAAATCATCAGTATCGTCATTAGGAGTGCCGTTGTCATCTATAGCATAGTCTTTTATCAATCTATAACTAGTATTGTTCTTTAGAATTTGTAATGGAATAGCTATTGAATCTCTTGTACTTTCTACATCATAACTAAACTCATCACCTCCATTATCATTAATACCAACAACTAATAGGTTTGTAACAGGTTTAAGAGTTTCTTGATCAAGTTGATCATAGAACTTGATTTTTAAATGAGCTGTGTCCGCATTATTAGTAGTACATATATCATCTTTCTCACAGCTAATGATTAGCAATAAAAATGTGATTATCGTAATAGTTTTTTTCATGTATTGAATGTTCTAATCGAACAAAAATAGCAGTATTTTAGTGTATTTACTCAATAAACAACTTAATTTTTTTGTTAAATAAATTTTTAGGCAGTTAAGTTTATAATCTAACATAATAATTATTGAATATGTTTTATCTTTAAAACATGAATTATCGCTTTACGAGCTTTCCAACAAACGGATTATTTGTATTAACGGATTTTAATTGTGCTACACTTGAAGAACGTTTAGATACAAGAATGTATTATAAAATCATTTGGGCTAAAGAAACGGATATTACTTTAGAGATAGATGGATATACACAAATACTTAAACAGCACCAAATTATCTTCTGTACTCCAGTAAATAATATTGTTATTAAGCCTTTTACTAAAGGAGTAGTTTCTTTTATTTTTAATAGAGAATTTTATTGCATTCGCGATCATGATGCAGAGGTGTCTTGCAATGGTTTATTGTTTTTTGGCACTTCAAATGCTCCAGTAATAACTCTAGATCAAAAAGAACAAGAAAGTTTTAAATTGTTATTTTTAATTTTAAAAGAAGAATTTGAAAATAAAGATCAGATACAAGGAGAGATGTTGTTAGTGTTATTAAAACGCTTGCTTATTAAATCTACTAGATTAATTAAACAAAATTTAGTTCAGCCTTTAATTCAAAACAATCAATTGGATCTTATCCGGCAATTTAACTTGCTTGTAGAAATGCATTTCAGAAATAAGCATAGTGTAGTAGACTATGCTGAATTGTTGCAAAAATCCCCAAAAACCTTATCGAATGTATTTTCAAAATACAATGCTAAAACCCCTTTAAAAGTTATTAGTGAACGTATTTGTTTAGAAGCACAACGGTTATTGTTGTTTTCTACTAAATCTATTTCAGAAATTGGCTTTGAATTAGGCTTTACTGATGTGTCACATTTTTCTAAGTTTTTTAAAAAGCATTACCAAGAAACCCCAGCTGTTTTTCGCAGCTCTTCCCAAGGGAAAAATTGACCATAATACGGGAAGTATTGTTATTGTAGCAGCCTTGCTTTGGTTGTAATTTTGTAGTACAACAAACTTAAAGAAAGGAAAATAATATGCTTACCTGGAAAGATGTAATACAGTTTAGTGTTCATGGAACCCCAAAACCGACTAAAAGAGTAGAGAAAACAAATTTAGAGTGGAGTAGTTTACTCACTCCAGTGCAATATAGAGTTACTCGGTTAAAAGGAACTGAGGCACCTCATTCAGGAGCCTTATGTAGTAGTCATGAAGCAGGAGAATACAATTGTGTATGTTGTAATTCACCCTTGTTTGATTCCTCTATCAAGTTTAATTCTGGAAGTGGATGGCCAAGTTTTACGCAACCTAAAATAGCTAACGCTATACAATATCATAAGGATGAATCATTCGGAATGATTCGTGTGGAAGTATTGTGTAATACTTGCGATGCACATTTAGGACATGTATTTCCTGATGGTCCAGAACCAAGTGGATTACGTTATTGTATTAATTCAGAGTCAATGACTCTACAAACAAAAAAGGAAGGAACCAAGTAATGAAAACGAATAGGTTAGAAGTGTTAACAGTCGGTGGCGGTTGCTTTTGGTGTACAGAAGCAGTTTTTCAGCAAATAAAAGGAGTAGAAAAAGTAATTTCAGGATATTCTGGAGGGAAATCTCCTGGAAAACCTACTTATAGAGAAGTATGCTCAGGGCTTACTGGTCATGCCGAAGTTATTCAAGTAAGTTATGATCCAAGTATTATTACTTACGAAGATTTATTAGTGGTTTTTATGACGAGTCATGATCCAACATCATTAAACAGGCAAGGAGCAGATGCTGGAACCGAGTATCGTTCGGTTATTTTTTATCATAATGATAAACAAAAGGAAATAGCTGAATTGGTTGTTAAAGAAATAGCACCTCATTATGAAAATACTATCGTAACAGAAATTAGTCCGCTAATTAATTTTTATGATGCTGAGGAGTATCATCAAGATTACTATAATCAAAACAGTAATAACAGGTATTGTGATTTTGTAATTACCCCAAAGTTAACAAGACTAAGGAAATTACATGCTGATAAATTGATAGCATAAAAACTATTAAATTATTTATTAGTATGCTAAGAGTAACAGGTTAGTATTTCGAGAATTGTATAATTATACTGTTTGTACTTATTTGTAAACTACAAACAGTTGAAAAAAAAGACATTATGAATACAAGTCAAATTGTTAAGGCACCAGAATTTAATGTGAAAAACTGGATTGATGTTGATGGAAATGCAACAGCGGAAATTAAATTGTCAGATTATAAGGGCAAGTTTAAAGTAGTGTATTGCTTTCAGCATTGGTGCCCAGGTTGTCATAGTAAAGGTTTACCAGATTTGAAAAAAATGGTTACTGCTTTAGAAGGTAATAACAATGTTGCTTTTTTAGCAATTCAAACAGTTTTTGAAGGGCATGATACTAATACTTATGATAAGATTATTGAAACTCAAAAAAAATATGATTTAAAAATTCCTTTTGGGCATGACGCAGGTGACGATGGAAAGTCACGATCAAACATAATGGCTAATTATAAAACAGGAGGGACGCCATGGTTTATTTTAATTGATAACAATGACCATATTGTTTTTGCAGATTTTCATTTAAATGTAAATGGCGCTATAGAAGTATTAAAACAAATAAAATAAAGTGAGAAACATACCTGAAATAAAATTGTACGGAACAGATGGTTGCCATAAAACACGTTATTATCAGCTTGTTTTAAATGAAACAGGACTCCCGTATTTGTTTTTAGATGTAGAAAAAAATGCAAACTATGCAGCCGAATTGAGAGGTTTGTATGAAAGTAGGAAGTTACATTTTCCTACAATAACTATAGGGTCTAAAAAGTTACGTAACCCTTATAAAGAAGAGCTATTTAAGTGGTTATATAAATTAATCCCAAGCATGACTACCATAGTTCATAACAAAGAAGGGAATAAATATACGTTTACTATTAATGGTGAAGTAGCTAAGGTGGAGTATGTTTTAAAAGGCGATAAAATGTTATTAGTACATTCTGAAGTTCCGTATTATTTAAGAGGAAAGGGGATCGGGAAGGAAATGGTGTTACAAACTTTTGAAAAGCTAACTTCAGAAGAGCATAAAGCAATAGCAGTATGCTCTTACATTAAAGCTGTGGCAAAGAGAAGTGAAAAATGGAATAAAATTATTGAATAAGCTAAAGCGTTAAGACAATGAATGACTCAAAAAATGAAATAGGATTTGGTGGCGGTTGTCATTGGTGTACGGAAGCAGTATTTCAATCGCTTATGGGAGTTGATCATGTAAAACAAGGCTGGATAGCTTCTGATGGAGCAAATACTGCTTTTTCTGAAGCTATTGTTGTTATATATGATTCCAATCTAATTGATTTAAAAACCCTTGTAGCCATTCATTTGCGAACCCATAAAAGTACTATTCAGCATAACATGCGTGAAAAGTACCGTTCAGCAATATATACCAAATCAAAATCACAAAGTATTGAGGTAATAGCTATTATTAAAGAATTACAAGAGCAATTTGATAAATCAATTATTACAAAAACACTTCCTTTTATTGAATTTAAAGAGTCGGAGGAAATGTTTAAAAATTATTATCAAAAAAATCCGACTAAACCATTCTGTAGAACCTATATAGATCCTAAATTGAAATTATTGCTGACTAAATTCAGGAAAAACATTGATTTTAAAGCAGTGCCACATTTAACCATATCCTACGGTAATTAAACCCACTGGTGGGGAAAACTAACGATTATGAAAACAGAAAAACTAGAAATAGTTAACTCAAAAGGAGTTAAGTTACAAGCATATTTAGAATTTCCAGCCAATCAAAAGCCTAGTTACTACGCTATTTTCGCACATTGTTTTTCGTGTAATAGTACGTTAACTGCTGTTAAAAACATTAGTAGGTCATTAACCAATTATGGTTTTGGAGTGCTGAGGTTTGATTTTACAGGTTTGGGAAAAAGTGAAGGAGAGTTTTCCGAAAGTTATTTTTCTGCCAATGTAGCCGATTTGTTAGCTGTACATAGTTTTATGGAAAGTAATTACAAATCGCCAAGTTTATTAATAGGTCATTCACTTGGCGGTGCTGCAGTTATTGTTGCAGCTTCTAAATTGCCGTCTATTAAAGCGGTAGCAACTATTGGAGCTCCGGCTTCCGTATCGCATGTAACGCATTTGTTTTCTAATCAAGCGAAAGAAGTAAAAGATAATGAAGCAATAGAAGTAAACATAGGAGGTAGACCTTTTAAAATAAATCAGAAGTTTATAGATGATTTTTACCAAGTCAATTTACCAGAGATCGTTAAAAATCTGCGAAAACCAATTTTGATTATGCATGCGCCTTTTGATAAAATTGTAGGGATAGAAAATGCACAACAATTGTATCATGATGCTATGCATCCTAAGAGTTTTGTTAGTTTAAACGATGCGGATCATTTGCTGAGTAATAAAAAAGACAGTTTGTATGTAGGTAATATAATAGGCGCTTGGGTACAAGGTTATTTTCCAAACAAAGGAAATGAAATGCTTGCTGTAAATGGAGAACAGTTAGTGGCTCATTTAAATTTATTAGAGGATAATTTTACAACATCCATACAAACTAAAAAGCATTCTTTTATAGCTGATGAACCAGTGGAGATTGGAGGAGATGATTTTGGACCTTCACCATATGATTATTTAAGTGCTGGTTTAGCAGCTTGTACAGTTATGACCTTAAAAATGTATGCGCAACGCAAGCAATGGGATTTACAAGAAGTATTGGTGTATATTACCTATTCTAAAAAACATAGTGACGATTTAAATATTGATGTTGATAAACCAACGCGATTTGATCATTTGTCTAAGAAAATAAAGTTAATAGGTGATTTGGATGATAAACAAAGGTTTAGGTTGAAAGAAATAGCTGCTAAATGTCCTGTTCATAAAACCTTACAAAGTGAAATTATAATTGAAACAGAGATGCTTTAAAAGTACTTGACTTAACCTACCAAATTACAAAAATGTGATTTCGGAATTGAATATTCCAATACTAGTAATTTGGGGAAAACTAGCCCCTTTTTTACATTGGAAACCACAAAGTAAAGCAGTTATAAACGATTTGAAAATAGCGACAAATAATATAAACGTATTAGAAGCAAAACATTATATACAGGAAGAACAGCCAAATGTAATTTGTGAACTAATAACGAACTTCATAAAATAAGGATTCTAAACTCTAGCTTATAATTAATGCCTAACCACACACCACATAAAATGTATGTTTTGTATATAATTTTATAATAATCAAATAAGATTTATTAATTTGCAGAACTTTCAGGGATGATTTCTCTCCCACGCTGAATTTTCGAATCTTCGAAAGGATAAAGGTAGAGAAGGAATGGTTATTTTATTTATCTTAAATTATTTAAAAAATGGCTGTTTTAGAACAACAAGTAACATCACAACAAGCAATTGAATTAGAGGACAAGCATGGTG
>Ga0209291_1002315_pt1 | contig 15572 bp, 15 predicted proteins | sample GOMGulsemesocosm_FD_184633 | JGI IMG/M metagenome (GOLD analysis project Ga0209291, IMG submission 184633) | Methane-oxidizing microbial communities from mesocosms in the Gulf of Mexico - GOM9B Gulf of Mexico (SPAdes) (version 2) | ecosystem: Environmental > Aquatic > Marine > Cold seeps...
ATTTTGATTCCCAATAGTGCTATATAGGGGTTGTACAAATAAATAGAATTAAAAATCTTTCTTTAATGAGGATTCAAAAAGATTAATGGAAACAAAAGAGTTACTTAAAAAAGTCCGTAAGATTGAGATTAAAACTCGACGATTAAGCGATCATGTTTTTGGAGGAGAATACCATTCGACTTTCAAAGGACGCGGTATGACTTTTTCTGAGGTGCGTCAATATCAATACGGTGATGATGTTCGTGCAATTGATTGGAATGTAACGGCACGTTGCAATGAACCTTATATTAAAGTTTTTGAGGAGGAAAGAGAGTTAACAATGATGTTAATGGTGGATGTTTCAGGATCTAAATTTTTTGGAACTCAAAATCAATTTAAAGATGAAATGGCTACAGAAATATCAGCAACATTGGCCTTTTCTGCAATGCAAAACAATGACAAAATAGGGTTAATATTGTTTTCTGATGAAATAGAATTATTTATTCCTCCAAAAAAGGGACGTTCACATGTATTGCGTATTATCAGAGAATTGATAGAGTTTAAGCCTAAAAGTAAAAAAACAGATATTGCAGCTGCATTTAAGTTTTTGTCAAGTGTAATGAAAAAGAAAGCTATTGTTTTTGTGTTGTCTGATTTTGTGGCTGAAGATTATGATCAGACACTTAAAATAGTTGGTAGAAAACATGATATTACAGGTATTAGGATTTATGATCGGCAAGAAGAGACAATTCCTAATTTAGGATTGGTTCAGATGAAAGATGAAGAAACTGGTCATGTACAAGTGATTAATACTACATCTAGAAAGGTAAGAGCTAATTATGCTGATTTCTACAAAGAGAAAGCGATTTATTTTAAAGAATCATTTAAAAAAAGTGGTTCAGGAGCTTTGTCTGCACGTGTAGACGAAGATTATGCAAAAAAATTATTGGGTTATTTTAAAAATAGAGGATAGAAAGAATTAGGATTAATGAATAATAGAATTATAATAAAAGAAAGGAGAGAAGAGAAAAGAGGAAAAAGACAGCAGTTTTTTATTCTTTGTTCTCTGTTCTTTATTCTATTTACAAGTATTTCCTCCGCTCAACAAATAACAGCGGTCATAGATACGACTTCAATTCAAATTGGAGAAGAGTTAAAGTTTACGCTTTCAGCAGAAGTAGATACCATTGATTTAGTGGTTTTTCCTGAAGCTAAAGCACTTGGGTTGTTAGAAGTGATAGCATCTTATAAAATAGATACACTTAAAAATAAATCGAAATATATCCTGAGTAAAGAATATGGTTTAACACAATTTGATTCTGGTCATTATACCATTCCTCAGCAAAAGATAATCATTAACAGTAAACCATTTATTACGGATTCGTTGTTGGTAGAAGTAAAAGATGTAGTTGTCGATACGACCAAACAAAAACTGTTTGATATTAAGCCAGTGATAGAGGTTGAAAAACCATCTGAAGGGTTTCCAATGTGGGTTTTATATGGAATACTTGGATTGTTATTGTTAGGAGGAATCTTGTACTTTCTGTTCTTTAGAAAGACAAAAGCAGAAATAGAAGCAGAAAACAAATTAGCTCCTTTTGAGGAAGCTATACAGCATTTAGCGCATTTGGATAGTGAAGGGTTATTAGAAGCTAATGAATACAAAAAATACTATTCTGAATTGACGGATGTATTGAAGAAATATCTTGATGAAAAGGTGTACGACAATGCATTAGAAAGTACTTCTGATGAATTAATTGAACAGTTAGAATTGTTAAGGGATTCTGGAAAATTACCAATTTCTAAAGAAGCAATAACAGAGCTTAATAGTGTGTTAAAAACTTCTGATTTAGTTAAATTTGCTAAGTCTCAACCAGATGAGGGAACTGCAATAGTAGATAGGAATACAATTGAAAAAATGATTCATGAAACAAAACAAGCGATTCCAGAACCAACAGAGGAAGAGTTGTTGTTAAATGAGCAGTATAGAATAGCGCAAGAACGCAAGAGAAAACGTAAAAAGATTATTTATGCTTCTATTACTGGAGTAGGATTAATAATACTTACAATGATAGGGTTAGGTGTTAAGTATGGATTTTCCGAATTGAAAGATGAAGTTTTTGGGCATCCGACAAAAGAGTTGTTAGAAGGAAAGTGGATTAGAAGTGCTTATGGTGATCCTGCAATAGTAGTGACTACTCCAAAAGTATTGAAACGTGTTTCTAATGAGCAATTAGAAACGATGAATGTTCAGAGTTTTGCGTATGGAAGCATGACAAGTAATTTTGCATTAATCTTGAATACTACACAAATTCCGGAAACAGCTCAAGCTTCTTTAGAAGAAATGGGTAGTGGTTCCGAAGAGGAAGAATCTGAAGGTCAAAAAATAGACTTAGAACAAGTAAATGAAATGACTTTACAGCAATTAACACAACAGGGAGCAACGGATTTAATTGTAAAGCAGGAAGAGTATTCAGGAAACGGATTGAGTGGAATGAAAGCATTTGGTTCTCTATATGTTAAAAACCCAGTGACAAGTAACATGCAATCTACTAATTATGAAATTATAACTTTTCAGCAAGAAAGTGCATTACAGCAAATAATAGTGTTTTATCAAGAAGGTGATAGCTATGCTACAGAGATTGTAAAGAAAGTAATGGATTCAGCTGAACTTAAAAAAACTGAAGAATAATGTTTTGGAACTATGAGTATGTAAATCCGGAGTTCTTTTGGTTATTTGTTCTTTTACCATTGGCAATAATATGGTACACCTTTAAGCGGAAAAAGCAAGTAGCAACTTTACAAATGAGTAGTTTGAAAGGATTTCAGGACAAGTCGTTACTACCAAAGTTAAAGTCATTGTTGTTGCCGTTAAGGTTGTTAGCAATGGCAGCGATAATTGTAGCGCTGGCAAGACCACGAACGGTTGATGTTTCTTCAAGGACAAAAACGAATAAAGGAATTGATATTGTTATGGCAATTGATATTTCAGCAAGTATGTTGGCTAAAGATTTAAAGCCAAATAGGCTAGAAGCCTTAAAAAAAGTAGCGGCTAAGTTTATTAAAGGGCGTCCGAGTGATAGGATAGGTTTGGTATTGTATGCGGGAGAGAGTTATACCAAAACCCCAATTACTAGCGACAAGAGTATTGTATTAGGTTCTTTAAATGAGGTAAAGTATGATAGTAGGGTTTCTGGCGGTACAGCTATTGGTATGGGGTTAGCTACTTCTGTTAATAGATTAAAAGATAGTAAAGCAAAAAGTAAAGTAATTATTTTATTAACTGATGGGGTGAATAACTCTGGGACAATAGATCCTAAAATAGCAAGTGAATTAGCATTAAATTTCGGTATTAAAGTGTATACTATAGGGTTAGGGACTAATGGTACAGCATTATCTCCAGTAACGATAAGGAGAAATGGTAGTTTTGTGTATGATAGAGTAAAGGTTGAAATTGATGAAAAGTTATTGAAAGAGATTGCTAAGGTAACAAGTGGAAAATATTTTAGGGCTACCAATAATAAGAAGTTGCAGGAAATATATGCAGAAATCAATAAGTTGGAGAAAACAGAAGTAGAAGAGTTTAAGTTTTATAATTACGATGAAAAATTCCGAATTTTCGCTTTGTTTGGGTTAGGGTTATTTCTGTTTGAGCTATTGTTACGATTTACCGTATTTAGAAGTTTTATTTAAAAGTTGAAAAAAGGAGTTATCATACAAGCGAGTGCAAGAAGTAATGGGAATACTTCAAAAATAGTGCGTGTTATAAAATGGAAAACTCAATTTGATGTGATTGATTTAAATCAAAAAAAAATAAATCATTTTGATTATGAGTTTAAAAACAAGAATGATGATTTTAATTTGTTATTTAAAGAAATAGTTGAAAATTATGAAGTAATTCTGTTTGCTACGCCTATTTATTGGTATACGATGAGTGGAGTGTTAAAGGTTTTTTTAGATAGAATTTCAGATTTTTTATTTGATGAAAAAGAGTTTGGAAGATTGTTAAGAGGGAAACAAATGGGAATTATAAGTTGCGGAGCTGATTCAGAAACTTTTGAAGGTTTTGAAATGCCTTTTGTGCAAAGCGCAAACTATTTGGGGATGGATTATTTAGGACACTTACATACATGGATAGAGAATGATGATGTGTCTGAAAATGTAAATAATTTTATTAACACATATATCACCAATAAAATTTTGATAAAAGAATAAGAAATGATTCTCTTTTCGATAAAGAGAAGGTTTGGATAAAGGGAGATGTTTTTTTAAAACGAATGTTACTCTTTAAAAAATATAAACGATAAAAAGCTACCCGTCTCACGGGCATTAAAAATGTTTGAGTTAGAAGAGAAAATATATTTTTATGTATTATTTGCAATACCAGTATTGGTAACTGCATTTCTGATGTTTTCTATTTGGAGAAAAAACAAGCAAAAGCAATTTGCAAATCATAGGTTGTTGCAGCGATTAACACCTGAAAAGTCAGTGTTTAAGTTAGTTTTTAAAGTGATATTATGGTCTTTGGCAATAGCTTGTTTTTCAATAGGATTGGTGAATCCTAAGTTCGGAACGAAATTAGAAACGGTGAAACGTGAAGGAGTAGATATTGTATTTGCTGTGGATGTTTCTAAAAGTATGTTGGCTGAAGATATTGCGCCAAATAGGATTGAAAAATCAAAACAGCTAGTGACACAAATTGTCAATAATTTAGCAAGTGATAGAATTGGAATTATTGCATATGCAGGGCAGGCATATCCGCAATTGCCAATTACTACAGATTATGCTGCTGCTAAAATGTTTTTACAGAATATGAATACGAGTATGCTGTCTTCTCAAGGGACAGCAATATCTGATGCTATTGAAATGGCAACCACTTATTTTAATGACGAGGAGCAAACAAATAGAATATTAGTAATCATTTCTGATGGAGAAGACCATAGTGATAATGCAATTGCTGCAGCAAGTTTGGCAGCTGAAAAAGGAATTAAAATATTTACTATAGGAGTTGGAAAGTTAGAAGGTGGTCCAATACCAATTAAACGTAATGGAATAATTGAGAGTTATAAGAAAGATAAACATGGAGAAACAGTAATTACTAAGTTAAATGAAACTATTTTGAGTGAAATAGCTATTAATACAAACGGATTTTATTTAAATGGATCGAATACACAACAAGTCGTAGACGAGGTTAAAAAAAGTTTATTGGCTATGGATAAAAAGGAGTTTGAAACGAAACAATACACTGATTTTGATCATCAGTTTCAATGGTTTTTAGGTTTTGGATTGTCCTTTTTATTTATTGATATATTGGTGTCGGAAAAGAAAACAAAATGGATTAAGCAATTGAATCTTTTTAACGAAAAATAGAAAATGAAAAATTTATTTTACATATTCATATTGATGAGTTGTTCAGTCTTTTCACAAGAAAAGCTGAAGCCTCAAGATGAAAAATATATTTATCAAGGAAATCAGGAGTTGCAAGAAAATAACTTTGTAAATGCTGAAGCGGAGTACCGAAATGCTATTTCTGAAAACCCTACTAACTCAGTTTCTAAATATAATTTAGGAAATGCATACTTTAAAAACAAGAAAACTAATGAAGCCTTAGCTCGTTATCAGCAAGCTCAAAAAGTAGCGGAAACGAAATTAGGAAAACATAAAGCATTCCATAACATGGGAAACAGTTTTATGCAGCAGAAAAAATATGATAATGCAATAGAAGCATATAAAAATGCTTTGCGTAACAATCCTAAAGATAATGAGTCTCGTTATAATTTAGCATTCGCTAAAAAAAAGAAAGAAGAGAAGGATAAAGAAGACGAAAAAAACAAGGACAAAAACAAGGACAAAAACAAGGACAAAAACAAAGATAAGAAGGACGACAAGAATAAAAACGATAAAGACTCTGATAAAAAAGACGACAAAGGAAAAGAGGACGAGAAGAAAGACAAGAACAACAAAGACAAAAAGGATAAAGACAAAAAGGATAAAGAAGAAGAGGATAAGGGTAAGGAAGATGAGAAAAAGGATAAACAGAATGATAAAAAACAAGATCAGTCTGATAATAAAAAAGAAGAAAAGCCTCAACCTAAAAAAGGACAATTGTCACCCCAACAAGTACAGAGTTTGTTAGAAGCAATGAATAACCAAGAAAAGAAATTACAAGAGAAAATGAATGCTAAAAAAGCAAAAGGAGTTCCTGTAAAAAATGAAAAAGATTGGTAGAATTGAGTGTAGGTTTTTTAAAAAGCATTAAGATTAAACTTATCAACTCTTAAATTAAAACGTAGATGAAATTAAAAACACATATATTATTTTTATTGCTTTTAGTTGCTCAATTGCTTTCGGCTCAAGTAGAGTTTACAGCAAAAGTGAGTAAGAAAAAATTAGGGGTTAATGAGCGCCTTCGTGTGGATTTTGTAATGAACAGTGAAGGAGATAATTTTTCCCCACCTGCTTTTACTGGCTTTACTGTAGTAGGCGGTCCAAGTCAATCAGTTAGTCATTCATGGATTAATGGAAAGCGTTCTTTTTCAAAAATATACACCTACATGTTGTCTCCAACTAAGCGAGGTAGCTTTACTATTAAGCAAGCAGCAATTGAAATTGAAGGTGAGGTCTATAAAACTATTCCAATAAAAGTAGAAGTAACTGCGGCGATAGATAAGCCTAAAAATGCTAATGACCCGAATTATATAGCTCAGGAAAATATTCACTTAGTTGCAGAGGTTTCTAATGCAAATCCATATTTAAATGAAGCAGTTTCTGTTAAGTATAAGCTTTATGTAGGAAATCAGGTTAATGTAAGTAATTTTGATTTTGTAGATAATCCAAAATTTACTGATTTTTGGAGTCAAAATATAGATGTTAAGCAGCTTAAGTTTGAAATAGGGACATATAAGGGAGAAGAGTATAGATATGTAGTATTGCGAAAGTCAGTGTTATATCCGCAAAAAACGGGAAAATTAATCATTGAGCCGCTAACTATAGATGTTGTTGTGAATGTGCCAACTAACAGAAGAGATTTTTTTGGAGGAAGACAATATCAATCGGTACGTCATAAAGTAGCATCTGGAAGTAGAAAAATAACAGTAAAACCATTTCCGGAAAAAGGGAAGCCAGCTAACTTTTCGGGAGCGGTAGGGGAGTTTGAGTTTGATGTTACCACAACAAAATCGGCATTAAAGTCAGGAGAGTCGTTACAAGCGACTGTAAAAGTAAGTGGGCGAGGGAATTTAAAATTATTTGAACTACCAGAACTTGTTGTGCCAAGTTCATTGGAGATATATGAACCGGAGCATAAAGAAAATGTGCGTACCAGTTTATCAGGAATGGGAGGGACAATAAGTGATGTTTACACAATTGTACCTCAGTACAAAGGTAATTATCCGATATCAAAACTTATATTTAGTTATTTTAATCCTAAAACTAAAAGTTATCATACGTTAAGTTCATTGGAACATATTGTAGAGGTGCTAACCGGTCCAACTAACTCTGGAACTGTAAATCCGTCAAAGGATATAATTGTTAGCCATCAGAAAGTTATAGGGAATAATAATCAATTTAGATCATTTCATACCAGTTCAAATCTGATTTCAACACATGAAACTCAGTTTTTTAAAACCACTTTATTTTGGAGCTTGTTGTTATTCCCTTTATTGATAATCCCTGGAGTATTATTGTTTCAGAAGAAGAAAGAGTTAATAGCAAATGATATTAAAGGGAATAAGATTAGAAAGGCTGATAAGTTGGCAAAGAAATTCTTATTTGAAGCCAAGAAAAATTTAAATGATAAAGATGCCTTTTATGAATCATTACATAAATCATTACACAACTATTTAAAAGCAAAATTACAAATTGAAACGACTGAATTTAGTAAAGAAAAAATTGCAACTGTTTTTGGTAAAAACAACATCAATATAGATGTTACAGAAAAATTTATAAGTTTAGTAGAAGCCTGTAATTTAGCTCGTTTTACGCCAATAAGCAGTGATGCCATGCAGAAAGATTATGATAAAGCAGTACGTGTGATTTCAGAAATTGATAAAGTAATTTAGAAAAAATAAATGCATTCTTTCTCTTGGAGGGGAAGGCTAGGAGGATAAAGTGATTTTATAAAAACAGAAAAATGAGAAATATTATATGCATAGTATTATTAATCACAAGTTTTGGCTATGCTCAAAATGGACAGCTTTTTGAAAAGGCTAATGAGTTGTATAATAGCGAAAAATATAATGATGCAATACAGGTGTATGAACAAATATTGAGTACAAAAAACCATTCTGCGTCATTGTATTTTAATTTAGGGAATGCGTATTATAAATTAAATCAGACTGCTGAAAGTATTTATAATTATGAAAAAGCATTACAACTGGATCCTACCAATGAGGATGTTCTTGTTAATTTAGCTTTTGCTAATAACATGCGCATCGATAAAATAGATGTTATTCCAGTTACAGGGTTTTCAAAAATGTTTTCATCTGTGATAAATATGTTGTCTTTTGATATGTGGGCAATTTTAGCCATCGTATTTATGTTTTTATTTATTGTGGCATTTGTAGGGTATAGTCAATCAAAATTTGCAAATAGGAAACGTTATTTTTTTATAATGGCGTTATTCGCTTTATTTCTTTCGGTGCTTTCAGTTGCTTTTGCATACCAACAAGAAGCAACAATAATTAATGAAAAATATGCTATTGTTTTTACGAAAGAGTCACAAGTAATGTCTGAGCCTAATTTTAATAGTAATGAAGCTTTTCGATTACATGAAGGTACCAAAGTGAGCGTGTTTGAAGATTTTGATGGATGGACGAAAATTAAGCTGACTAATGGTTCAGTAGGTTGGATTATCACAAAAGATATTAAGAAATTGTAATCAACTAAAAATGAGTCATTTTAAAGAGCTATTTTATGTCATAGATGGTATAATAACTCTTTTTTTAATAAGTTTGAACTTACGATTTTACTGGATACTAATTTAAGTTGATTTAAAAAAGGTTAATAATTAATAAAATTATACTTAAAATTTGGGTAAGGATTATTAGGTGTATTTTTGTTAAATGAAAGTCAATTGTATTTTAGGACTTTAATGGTGTAAAAGAAAATGTTAAATTTTAGTTAGCATGTTAAAAGGCATGCTATTTGTAATAAAGCTAGTAGTGTATTAGTTAATATAAAAAAATGGATCATGAAACAGTTAGTCATTACTTTCGTAATATTATTTTCAATAAACGACCTTTTCTCAAAAAACAGAAAAGTCTTTAGGGGAGTTTTCTCGGTTAAAAGTATTTGATGGCTTATCGGTTGAATTGGTTAAGTCTGATAAAAATAGAGCAGTTATTTCTGGTAAATATGCCGAGGATGTCGATTTCATAAATAAAAAAGGTTTATTAAAAATACGATTTGGAGTCCCTAGAGTATTAAGTGGATACCAAACAAAAATTGTATTGTTCTATAATGAATTGAACTTGATTGATGTTAATGAGGGAGCTTTTGTTTTTTCAGATGAATTGATAAAAGAAATTGATTTAGAGGTAAAAGCACAAGAAGGAGCTATTATCAGACTTGAGGTGGATACTAAGAGAGTAAGTTCAAGAGTAGTTTCAGGTAGTATCATTACGCTTTCTGGTAATGCTAAAAACCAAGATGTAACAGTAAGTACAGGAGGGAGTTATAGAGCAAATGAATGTGTGACAGAGCAAATAAAAATTTCAGTAAGTGCAGGGGGAATAGCAAAAGTATATGCTACAGAAATTGTAAAGGCAAAAGCAAAAGCTGGTGGTGATATCAAAATTTATGGGCACCCAAATTTAGCAGATACAAAAAGAGTCCTTGGAGGAACTATTACTATTGTAGATTAATGATTTGAATTAAACCCAAACGATGAATTAGAAAGTGTGTGAAAAATTAACCGGTACTAGAGCTTATTAATGATGTTTTTGTCGATAATTTTTGGCTTGTTTTAAGTCTGTTTTGCCTGTAGTTTTCGATTTTGTCACTTACTAAGTGTTTTAAAATAATTGAAACTATAATTGAAAAAATAATAACAGTTATCCCTTTAGTGATAAAAACATAATTTAATTTATTTATAATTGTTATTATAAATATATGTGTAATGTATAACGGATAGCTTAAATCGCCAATGTAACGGTCTATTTTTGATTTTTTTGTAAGCTTGAAAATAAATGGGATTGAAAGAAAAAATAAAAGGAAATAAAGTTGATTCTTTAAATTAAATGTTATTTTTTCAAAAAAAATAACAAAGAAAATAAGAAGTATCAACGCGGAGGAATTAATTATTGGGGGGATTAGTTTTTTATCCACAGATTTATAAATCTTATATGAAAAAACACCTAACAGAAAGAAAGGAAGTTCATTTGGAAAAAATCTAAAATTCCAAGGAGTATGATTTAACCCTAATTGATGTTTTAGGACATATTTAAATCCTATAAAGAAAGTAAATAAAAACAAAATAACAATAGTTTTTCGTTTAACTATGAATGGAGCTATAATGTAAAAAAGTAACTCTAATGCGATTGTCCAAGCTTGAGGGATTAAAGCAAAATTAAAACCATTTAAGGCTTGTTTGTCAAAAAAAGGTTTAAAGAAAAATTGTCCGTTTTTTAAATTAAGTTCAAAAAATAGCAAAGCATCCTGAAAGAAAATGAATATATTAGAAAATAAAACAGTGAATAAACTAAAGGGGTTTAATGTATTGTAATTATCTTTAAAAACATTTAATGCTCCATAACTATTACCGTCTGTAAAAACCCCAAAAAGAATACAGCTAATGATAATTGATAGCAGTACAGTCCAATAGATTGGATACAAGCGAATTAATCTGTTCGTTATAAATAATTTATAAGAGTTATTGATGTTAATATATTTTTCATTTAAAATCAAGGACATGTAAAAACCTGAGATAATATAAAAAGATTGAACAGCAATTTTACCTCCTAAAAAATAGCAACCATAAAAAGCTTGTGTATGTCCTATAATTACAATTATAGCAAGGAAAGTTCTGATAAGCCCCATAAATATTGATAAAAATATAGTATTTGTTTATTTAACTCCCTATTAATTCCTCTCTTAGTGTTTCTTCCTGCTTGATGATGTTTGGAAAAATTAATGCAGCCAATCCTTTTACAGGTTTGTATAAAACGGAGTTTTCTAGTTTTTCTGGCGGCATAAATTCAATAGTACTATTGGCATGAGAAAAAACAATAAGGAGAACACTGGTAATTAGCCCGAATTTTAAGGCTCCAAAAACACCACCTAATAATTTATTTAAAATTCCTAGTGAAGCGAAGTCAGCAAGTTTTGTAAATGCTTTTCCTGCTAAAGAAACCAGTAGAATGATTACAAAAAATGTAGTAGCAAAAGCAACTACATTAATGTAATTTTGATCCCAATCAACATTTTCGTTTAATTTAGTAGCTATGTAATGCGAAAAATGTATAGCACCATATATACCTGTAATTAATGCAATAATAGAAGCAACCTCTACAAATAATCCTTTCATAAAACCGCGTACTAAACCAAAAATTAGTAACGCTCCTATAATAATATCTATTGTGCTCATAAAAATATAAATCTTGTTTTAACAAATATACATTTTTAAAGGTCGTTAGACTTGATGTGTTTGAATAAAATTTCAAAGAGAAAAGCATGGTTTCAAAGCGCAATTAAGGTATCTTTGTGGGCACAATTTCTTGATAACTAGCAACGACACATGATGATAAAAAATGATTTATTTTTAAGGGCTTTAAAAGGAGAAACAGTAGATAGACCACCAGTTTGGATGATGCGTCAAGCAGGGAGATATTTACCTGAGTTTATGGAATTAAAGAAAAAATATGATTTTTTCACACGTTGTCAACAACCTGAATTGGCTTCCGAAATAACAGTACAGCCTATCAGAAGATACGGTATGGATGCTGCTATATTGTTTTCAGACATACTAGTTATTCCTCAAGCAATGAATATTGAGGTGGAAATGAAACCAGATTTTGGACCGTATCTACCAAATCCTATTCGTAACTTAAATGATGTAAACAATGTCATTATTCCAGATGTAAATGATGCGTTAGGATATGTCATGGAAGGAATAAAAGCTACGAAAGAGAAGTTGAATAATGAAGTTCCGTTAATTGGTTTTGCTGGTTCACCTTGGACAATTTTATGTTATTGCGTACAAGGACAAGGAAGTAAAAATTTTGATAAAGCAAAGGAGTTTTGTTTTACAAATCCAGTTGCGGCACATATTTTATTGCAAAAAATTACGGATACGACAATTGCATACTTAAAAGCAAAAGTTATAGCAGGAGTAAATGCAGTACAAATATTTGATTCATGGGGAGGGATGCTTTCCCCAGTCGATTATCAGGAGTTTTCTTGGCAATACATAAACCAAATTATAGAAGCATTAAAAGAGGATGCTCCTGTAATAGCCTTTGGAAAAGGATGTTGGTTTGCTTTAGATGAAATGTCAAAGTCAAATGCATCTGCTTTAGGGGTCGATTGGACAATCACTGCTAAAAATGCACGTTACTTAACAGGAGGTAATATAACCTTACAAGGGAATTTTGATCCTACACGTTTATTTTCGCCACCTGCTGAAATTAAAAAGATGGTTACTCAAATGATTAATGAATTTGGGAAAGATAAGTATATCGTAAATCTTGGACATGGTATTTTACCTAACGTTCCTTTGGATAATGCTAAAGCATTTATTGATGCAGTTAAAGAGTACAATGCTTAAGACTATTTTAGAGGGAATACAAGCGTATTTTTCAGCATTTTATTTATTGAATAAACTCAAGCTCTGGAAGTATTTTGCGATTCCTGTACTAATAAGCCTATTCACAGCAGTTGTTATTATTAGTGGGGCATACCTATTTTCAGATACAATAGGGGTTTATATAATTAGTTTCTGGAGTTTTGATTGGGGGAAGGAATTGTTTTCGGTAATTAGTAGCTTTATAGGAGGAGCCTTTATTTTAATATTTGGGTTGATAGTTTATAGGCATGTAGTTATGGCATTTTCGGCGCCATTCATGAGTCCGGTTTCTGAGAAAATAGAAGAACATTATCTAGGAGATGTTCATCTCGATTCTAAGTTTTCTATTACATTAACAAGGGCTATAAAAATTAATAGTAGAAATCTGTTTAAAGAGGTTTTATTTATAACTCCATTATTTTTTTTAAGTTTAATGCCTGTTATAGGGATTGTTTTTACAGGATTGATCTTTTTTATTCAAGCCTATTATACAGGATTTGGAAACATGGATTATACTTTAGAGCGTCATTATAATTATAAAGATAGTATTGCTTTTGTAAAGCAACATAAAGGAGTCGCAATAGGAAATGGTATTGTGTTTATGTTATTGCTCATGATTCCTGTGGTAGGAATTATTTTAGTATTGCCATTGTCAGTTGTTTCAGCAACAAAAGAAACCGTAAAAAGAGTACATCAAGAAAATTAATTCATACCATGAAAGAACAATTTCAAGCATACATAAGTCAATTACAAGATACTATTTGTAAGAAATTAGAAGCCATTGACGGTAAAGCCATTTTTCAAGAAGATTTATGGGATCGTCCAGAAGGCGGAGGAGGTAGAACTCGAGTAATTGAAAACGGGGATGTTTTTGAAAAGGGAGGAGTGAATATTTCTGCTGTACATGGGGTGTTGCCAGAAGTGTTGAGAAAACAATTTAGTGTTGAAGAAGGTGATTTTTTTGCTTGTGGCTTGAGTTTAGTTTTACATCCTAAAAACCCTTTCGCGCCAACTGTACATGCAAATTGGCGTTATTTTGAAATGTATGATGGTTCTGGAAATATTGTTACACAATGGTTTGGAGGAGGACAGGACTTAACGCCGTATTATTTGTTTGATGAAGATGCAATTCATTTTCATCAAGTATGTAAAGATGCTTGTGATAAACATAGTGATTTGTTCTATCCAATGTATAAAAAAAGATGTGATGAGTACTTTTTTAATACACACAGAAATGAAGCAAGAGGTATTGGAGGGTTATTTTTCGATTATTTAAAAGAAACAGAAACACTAACAATGCAGGACCGATATGATTTTGTAACAGAAATAGGAAATAGTTTTTTAAATAGTTATTTGCCTATTTTGGAACGTAGAAAAGCCATGCCTTATTCGAATGCAAATAAAAAATGGCAAGAAGTACGAAGAGGTCGCTATGTAGAGTTTAATCTAGTACATGATAAAGGAACTTTATTCGGGTTGAAAACTAACGGACGTATAGAAAGTATTTTAATGAGCTTGCCGCCAAAAGTACAGTGGCATTACAATCATCTTCCAAGCAAAGGAAGTGAGGAAGAAAAACTAGTTGCTGTTTTACAAAACCCAAAGGAATGGCTTAAATAATTTAAAGTATGAATAGGGTAATTGCTTTACTTTTAATAATCTGTATCGTTGTAACTACTAGCGCACAAGAAAGTAAGTATGTGCAAGATTTTTCTCATAAAATAAATGGAAAAATTGGGATTGACACAAAAGGGTTTTCTTATAAAGTAGCCAATAGTGCAACAGGTAGGGATTTCAATTTGAAACTGAATGAATCAGTAAGAATGACTACTTCTGTTCAATATAGGTTTATAGGAATTACTGTAGGGTTTTCTCCAAAATTTTTAAATAATAATGAGGATGAATTCTTAAAAGGGGAATCTGATGTTAATTCAATTCAATTACGCTTATTTATAAAACGTTTTATTCAGGAATTTGAATACAATAAAATTCAGGGGTTTTATATTGAAAACTCTGCAGATTTTGATCAAAATTGGGTAAAAGATACAGATCCATACTTCCAACTTAAAAATTTGATTTTAAAACGATTTGGTGGTAAAACATCTTTTGTGTGGAATAAAAACTTCTCGTTTAAGGCTTTATTGATGCAAAACCAAAAGCAAATAAAAAGCGCTGGTAGTTTTGTGCCTAGTTTGTCATATTATTATTCAGAATTAAATAACCCTATAAATGAATTTATTTCCTTTAATGAAAGTACATTTGATTTAAATAGTACAGCGGGGTATATTCATAACTTTGTGTTTGGTGCAAACCATAATTTTTTTGCTTCTTTGGGTTTGTCATCTGGTTTAGGTCTTAAATTCGCTAAAAATATAAAAGAAGACGAAGTTGGGGAACTACAAGAAAATGATGAAACGTATATTAACTTTATTTTTGATGGACATTTAAATATGGGATTTAATTCTGATAAAATATTTACAGGAATGCAGTTTAATGTAAATGGAGTTACATATAATAAAAATGAAGAAACAAATAGGGAGGATTCACACTCCTATTTTCAAGTGTATTTCGGATATCGTTTTGGAGCACCAAAAGTAATTGAACATTTTTTTGACAAACTATATAAACCATAATTATAATGTTAAAAACAATAAAAAGAATAGGACTTATTATCAATTACAAAACGTTTATCGTCTTGTTTTTGTCTGTTTTGTCTGCATATTTTTGTAATTATTACCATATTACAGCTAATTTCCCTCTTACTTTAATAGCTACGGCAATTGTATTTCCGATAGTGTTTTCAATTGGAGGG
>Ga0209291_1002319_pt1 | contig 15548 bp, 1 predicted proteins | sample GOMGulsemesocosm_FD_184633 | JGI IMG/M metagenome (GOLD analysis project Ga0209291, IMG submission 184633) | Methane-oxidizing microbial communities from mesocosms in the Gulf of Mexico - GOM9B Gulf of Mexico (SPAdes) (version 2) | ecosystem: Environmental > Aquatic > Marine > Cold seeps | place...
CCGATCACTGGCGAGCCGCTTAGGTCTATATTGTCATTGTCAATTGATACGCTATCGCTAGAAACGACAGTAGATAACCCCTCATTGTCGCCATGATAGTGATAACGCCCATCAAATGCATGACCCGTAAATTTATCCAGCGTTACGATATCTTTGTTATAGGCTGGTACCGCGTACCAATCGGCATTAAGACCACATTGTTGACGAGTTCCGAGTCCGACGTTTAGTGGCGCATTAATATCGGGGTGATAGCAAAATGCCGAATCCATGTCTAAATCGACACCATTGAGCAATATCCCATTGAGGGTTAGTTTGGCGGCTATTTTTTGCACATATTTAGCAGTATCAGTTTTTTGAGGCTGTCTTGGTACACTAACAACGAAGGCAACTGTGTTTTGTTGCACCGCCGAGGCAAAGTCTTTTCCGGTGGTGGTGTCTTCACCAACATCGTGATTTGGGATGTTATTACTGGTAAACGTGCAACTATCGTTATCCGATGTGACGGTTAATTCGCTTTCCAGCACGAGTTGTTGCTGAACATCGATAATATTGGCGTGATACTGACCGACATAGGCCGCGCAATCAGGATTTCGATTGGTTAAAGTGAGATAAGAAATGTCCCCTTGCTGATTGTTCGTTAAATTATTTGGTGGAAGGGTGCTTTGCTCTGGTTCGGGTGTTGTATCTGGGGCCGGCGTGCTCGCCGGTGGTGCGTCAGTGCTTGAACCGCCACAACCGGTTAAGAGAAAACTAGATAACATTAATAATGCAGAGATTTGACTAATCGATGGACCTTGGTTCATAGAACTTCCTTAACTGAACACATATCTTACTAATGATTTTGTGGGATTAACAAGGCCAAGTCAATGTTAAAGTAGGGAGGGGTCGCAGGTCGTACGCCTTGATTATATCTCTAAGTTTCGTGCATAGAACACTTTACCCAAGCCTGATTAGCCTTGAGCTTGATTGTGTTGGTATACAAGCTTGGATTTTCAATGTTGGCCAACATGGCAGGATCTGGAAGACAATCATCGTCGACATAGTCGACGTAATTGGCAGACGATTCAAAAACTAATATATCTAGCGCTAATCGATCTAAGCCATAGAGTCCGCGATGGATCATATCTGCCGAAAACACTAACATGTCACCTGCCGCTAGTTTGATCTCTACCCCTGTCGTGAGGGGATCACTACTTACCTTTCCTCTTTCTTCCTGACGTACATCGAACTCTTCATCGTTATCCCAGCGTTTATGCGTTCCTGGTACGAGCTCCATCCCTAACTCGTCAAAAAGCGGCACCCTAAAATGAACGACCTGAGTTTGGTGAATTACTAGTTTTTGCTGTTCAATATCATGATCGTATTGGCAGTCACGGTGCCAAAAATTGTGTTGCTGAGGATTAACAGGGTTGAAAAATAGTTGGGTATTCATAAAAGCCGGACCTTCAGTGATCACCGCGTCGACAGCAGCCATCATTTTGTTCGAGCTGATAAAGTTGAACAGCGCTAATCTATCGGCTGTTAATAGGTATTGGCTGCCAGTAATTAGTGACGAATTGAAGGCATCATCGTGATAAAAATCACTATTGTCCTGTTTCCAAGACTGATGAAATTTTAAGATAACTTCTCTAAGCGCAGAAAGCTGATCACTATTGAAATAGTTTCTCAGGACAAAATAGCCCTGTTGGCGATAAGACTCGTTCAATTGACTGCGATGTTCTAACATTCGTACCTCTGTAGATCCAGCCTATAACCTAATTGCTGTGTTATTCAGGGGCGACTGGTAATTAGCTCGATTATGCATTTGGGCGGCAGTTTACTAGACGGGTGAAAAAGCGCAATAGTGAAGCGTAGATGAGAGCCGTTTGTCTATCCGAAATCACTGGTTTACTGTTCAATGTGAGTTGACGATTATGAGTAAATGGAAAAGGAACAGCCATAGAAATGATTCTTTTAGTCGTCAAAAACTAACGGATGTTTAGACATTATTTTTTATCTCCACTATCTCGGCAATAAATCCTTTATATTGCGATGGTGATTTAACTAATAATTTATGCTGACAGTGAGGGGAATTTATTTTTAATCGCCATTTTTCTCCACCAAACCTTTCAATCCCTTGATACGCGTGGCTCCGCGCTTAGCCTCTCGAATTTCCACGATAAAGAGCGGCCAAACAAACGCTTAGGTGAATAATTTGTCATCAAATAGTCTTTTACTTTACGGCAATATTGCTTTATCCTGCCACGGATCTAATTATGTTGCTGTAGTTGTCTGCGGACAAATTAGAAGAAAAAGGATTTTCTGTACTGGGCCCGTGCTCGGTTTACTTGATAAAGGACTATGCTCAACGTGCGCTCTTTATATTTATCTACCATTTTTGGCCTATCTATTCTCACTCATTTTGCTGCCGCTGCCGGCACAATAGATATTCGGGCGAGTCATCAATTAAATATTACCGATCAAACGGTAGCCTTTACCTTAGCTATTGAAGAATGTAGTGATTTGAGCCGGGTCGAGTATCACGATGGTACTGATGTAGAACAGCTAGATTCTACTGATGCACAAGCTAATGCTGGAGCGCCAAATGGCTGTCAATTTAGTGTTGAATCTCAAAGTAGCCAACGATTTAGTCCGTCGTTCGACTTATATTACCGTGATGGCTCTCAAACCACAGTTAGCGAAAACTTTGCGGTAGACGCAACAGCACCAATCATTTCCTTTGACGCTGTCAACATTGATGTTGATGGCGGCCAACAATATTTAACGATTTCCGTAAAGGCTAGCGATAATCAAGATGTACGTTACGTCGGTTTCTCTGCCCTAGGAGTTCTTGCTTCAGATCTCGCAAGCGTGGGTGGCGTCATTGAAAAAGTACGAACAAAAGCTTTTGCTAACACCAATGGCCATAAGCGTATTTACCCAACTAGCAACGACCAAAGTCATTTTTCGTTAAGAATACCGGTTGAAACTAGTTTATCGGCGGCGACAATTGCAAGGGACGCGATTGTATTGATTGATGCATTTATAGTTGATTCATTCGGCAATCAATCTAGTTTCTCAAAAGTTGCCTTCACTGGTGAAAATATTAGTGAACAAGCGCTAGCGCTTTCAGCATTTCCGAGCAATACAACCTTTACTAATGCACTAGAGACCGCACAAATAGTGCCATCAGTTGATTTTGAGTTCCGTGGTTTGACGCCTTTAATTGGAACCGGAACGGGTGTGACGTATCGCTCAAGTGATAGTTCTTATGTGCAAGTTGACAGTAGTGGTGTGATATACCCCATTAAAGAAACGGGGGATCAAACAGTATTTGTGGAAGTGATGTATCCTGATTTAACCAGTGTAAATATACCGGTTGAGGTCAACTACACCAAACAACTTATTTCTTTACGCGCTGAAGACCTAACTGGTGAAAGTGCATTTGTCGTTGCATCTCTTAATACAGATGCTCCGTTACCAAATATTATTGGCGTATTCGATGACGGTAGTGCGGCAGACCTTGGCACTCAACTGAGCTTTTCTTATAGTCTGCCAAGTGTTGCTGAGGGGGTTTTAACTATCTCACCGCAGCATTCGATCATGGCAAAAGTCGCTATATCCCCTGCAAACCCAATCGATCTAATTATATCGTTAGTAAACCTCCCCAATGTCGCGATTGTCCTGCCGATTGTAGCATTGGATGCATTGCCTCAAATATCCTTGACGGTACCAAGTGGGGCGTCGCCTGAAGATGTCATTACTATTAGTGCTTTAGCCACTGATGATGTTGCTGTGGGAGCAGTGGTGTTCAAGTTAGATGATGCGGTATTAGGTCGGGTGTTAAAAGCGCCGTACGAATTAGAATATGCGATCTCAAAATCGATGTTAGGAAGAACCTTAAGTTTCACAGCAACCGCAACTGATTCTTTAGGCCAAACCAATTCCTCCCAACAAGTTAACCTCCGTGTAACGGCAAACGTTACACCGTCAATCCCTAGCTATACCTTTGAATTACCGATAGATAACCAACGGTTTGTTGAGAGCACTCCGATCAGGTATCAAGTCAGTCATCTGATAGGCCCCGTGGAAGAACTCGCTAACTTAGACATGAATTCTGGGATTAATTACGTTGAATTCTTTGCTGATGGCGCGAAAGTGGGGCAGGCTCTGTTTGCTACCTTTGAAACAAGGGAAATACCACAAGCAGACGGATCAATTATCGAAGTCCTCTATGAAGTTTGGCGGATAACGGGACAAACCCCTAACATCTCTACACATGAAACGTCACAATCGGTTTACGCCAACATTCACTCAGGTAGCGTAAAAGAAGCCGCACCGGCGCGCCTCATCCGCGTGCTAAAAAATCAAGCACCGAGCGGCCAAATTACAAGTCCAGTTAGCGGCAGCATTGCCACTGTTGATCAGGTATTACGGATCGAAACGCAGGTCATCGATGATACTTTGCCTGCGGGTACAACAACGCAACTGTTACTCAATAATAACTTATTAATATCAAAGGAATATCGTAACAGCGATCAGACAGCCGCAGGTAGCTTTGATATTCAATCTCATAGTGAAGTGTTCGAATTACCAATCATTGAAGAATATTTGGGTGAAACATTATCATTATCACTAAAAGTAGTAGATTTCCACGGTGAGACATTCGTCACTCAGCCATTGCGCATTCCGGTTAAAGCGGATCAAGCTCCAACAGTCGCGCTTAGCCATCCTGTGGAAGGATCAAGCTGGATATCTGGACTGCCAATTGAATTGCGTGCCAATGCGACCGATGATCTTGCGCTGCGCAAAGTTGAATTTTATGTTGACGGCCGTCTCGTAGGTACGGATTTACGTGCGCCTTACTCCTTTGTATATGAAACCTTACCTAGCAATGGTATAGAGCAAGCTAAATCTATTCATGCCGTTGCGATAGATAGCAAAGGCCAGCGAGCTCAAAGCCAGCAAATCCAAATAACCCTTGGCAAAGATGAAGACAAACCAGTTTTAAATATCGTTTCGCCTCAGTTAACTGATTTATCCGGCGCCAATAACCTCAGCGAAGTCGTTGAGAATAGTGACATTGTGATTAAGGCCGCTGGTTATGACAATGTAGGCGTTGTTAAATTAGAACTTACTGGTGTTAAAAGGGAAGGGATGTTGTATTTCCTTACTGGTAATAGCGACGATAGATTAAGCGGTGATGATTTCGCCGCGATCTCGATCCCTGGTGGCATCAATGCGTTCTCAGGGTTGAAAGTGGTCTCTGTACCAGCCTTTTCTCAGCTTGAAAATACCCAATATGATAGTTACCCAATTACTATTACCGCTTATGATGCGGTGGGTAATTATAGTAAGGAAACACGGGTTATTGCGGTCATTGCAGATGTTGCACCGATAGTTGAGGAAGTAAGTTTCGAACAGTTCCGATACCTTGCAAGAGATCGCGTTAAAGTTAATGTATTTGCATCAGATGATCGCGGCGTGTCAGCGATACAAGCGGAGCTCTATCTTGAAGGTAGCAGCGAACCTTTAGCAGTACTTGAACAATCAGCAGTAAATGGCTTAGTTGCAGCTAAACAGCAGAGCACTAGCTTTGAATTCGATTTATCGGCGTTTAGTTTGGATAACATTAACCAGACATTGCATGTTAACGTGACGGCGATAGACAATCGAAATCAATCCTCAGAGGTAGCGACTCAGTCAGTTGACATTGTTAGCGATCAAACTGCACCGATTGCAAGTATCAATAGTCCGACGCCAGGCTCACGTTTATATGCTGGTCGCCAATATCAATTTGCGTGGGGTGTAAAAGACAATTCGTTGGTTAAAAGTATCACCATTAAACATGGCACAACGACATTAATGCAAAACACTGTTAATGCTATCAGCGGTTTTGGTGAGTTTAACCATACGATTGCCAGTGGCAACGATACCTTAACGCTCAATGTGATTGTCGAAGATAACTTTGGTAATACTGATAGCGCACTGTGGCATTATGATGTTGCCGATGAACTCGCACCCGTGGTGGATATTCGCTCGCCAGCCAATGGATCTCGCCTATATGAAGGTGAAACGTTTACCGTTAATGCGCTTGTTAGTGATGATTCAGCGATTAGCGCCATTTCGTTCTTTATTCAAGATAGCCAAGGCCAATCGATCCACAATTTCAGTTTTCCAATGGCGCAATACCAAGCAGGTGAACTCGTTGCCCACGCGATGCGAGTACCGACTAAATTAGACATCGACACCCTAGAAATAGGTGTTCGAGCGGTTGATAATGCTGGCTTATTAACCGAAGCGTTATTGGAGCTTGATATCTTAGATGATAACGAAGCGCCAAATATCGTAATGACAATACCAAAACAGAATTTATCGGTATTGCCCGGCACAAGTTTCAGCATCTCAGGCCAAGCGAATGACAACATTTTTGTCGATGTCATCAATGCCGTCTTAGTCGATCAACAAGGAAACGAAACCCCATTAACATGGGATGCGCTGGTACGCAATGATAGAACAGAGTCGGTTTCTATCCCTAATCCGTTAACGATCGGTCAAGTGGTGGTTGGAACGCGTTTCTACAGTCATTTTGACGGAACGATCACGTTGCCGCTAGATTTTATCCCACTTGCCGGTAATCAATATCAATTGTTGCTTAAGACGCAGGATCGTGGGATCAACCTCGCTAGCTCTAATCAAGTCACCTTGACGATCGGTCACGATATTCAGTTACCGACAATTTCAGTGATAAGTCCTGACGAAGAAGAAATTGAACGCCAAGTTATTCCGATTGAGTTTGTGCTGCAAGACAATTTGGCGATAAAAAGCTTTGCTATCTACCTTAATGATAGTAGTACGGTGCCGCTCGCTACCCAAAGTGGCCTAAACGATAGCCGAATCACAGTTAATAGTGATTATTTAGAGCAACCACTTGTGTTGGATTTAACCACACTAGGGGTGCTTCCTGACGAAGGAATGGTGATACCGTTAGTCATCACCGCGACGGATTTGTTTGATAACCAAGTGAGTTATACTCACAACGTCATGGTTAAGCCGGATCTTGCACCTACAGTGACGATCGGCGATATTATACCGAGTGAAGAGTGGACCAAAGGCAGTTTAGGATTTCATGCTTTTAATATCAAAGATGATTTTGCTTCTAGCGCTGCGCCAGTTAATTTCTTTCCATTATATACATCATTGACCAGTGGCACAGACCAACTAGCGCGTCAACCTACCGTTAACTTGGTCACTGACCAAGAAACAGAGATTGTTAGTGTGGCGTTAAATTATCCAGAGAGCGTGTTGTACACCGGTTCTCTTACGCTGGGCGATATCCCATATCTTGGATTCTCAAATGGTATCCTAACGGCGTATGCCCATCCTACCAATAGTGTTAATAGCGTTGTAAAACTTGATTTTGGCGTAGATACGCAGGTTAGTTATCAAATCAAAGCGTATAGCGATCTTGATTGTAGCAACCTAATTTATCAACAAACGGTAATTTCTGACGCTGGTATTGATCTACAAACACTTTTTGCTAACAATGAGTTAAACTCCGTCAAAATAACACCTTATGTGACCTCTGCTAATGGTGATATAACGTTAATCAAAGAGATTGTTGTTCACGCCAACAGTCTTAATAACGTAACAACGTATCAAAGTGGTAGCAAAACAATCGCTACTACAAAACCGAGCTATAATATCTCAGTTGTGTTACAAGATAATAGCGCACCAAGTGGTGTTAGCTTTATTCAAACTGGCCGTAAAATCAAGCATACTGGTGGTAATAATAGCAAAGTAAACAGCACGATAGGTTATTTCATTCCAGTGCTATCATCGGCGCAGATTGACCAATTACACATATTCTCAATAGTCACCGACCGATTCACGAGCGAACGTGTAAAGCAACCGTTGACACCGCTATATCGCGCTAATCTCAATACTGATGTTGAGCCGCCAACCGTCGTTATTAATTCACCGCTTGCCGATATTAGCGTTGTCGCAGGCCAACGTTATGAAATTGATGTAACTACTTCGGATAATTCTGATGGTATTGAGTCACTGCAATTGCTCTATAACAACGAAGTGGTATCGGTAATTGGCGGTGGCTTTCAAAAAGACCACTATCAGTTCGTATTCGACATTCCTAAGACAGTAAATTCGGGCGCATCGGTCAATCTACAAGTTATCGTCAATGATTTCTCAGGCAACAACGCCAGCGATGATATTTCATTAAGTGTTGATAAAAATGAAGTACCAGTTTATCAGTTAACTAAGTTTACCGCTGATCGCTCAATCACAAGTGAAGAACGACTTAATTATGGTGAATTCTGGGTCAGAACAGGCGCAACGTTTACCACTGTAAATAGACTATCTGACGATTCTGCGTTATCAAGTTTCAAAATCTATCGCTATAAACATGACGGCAGTCGTGTTGTTGAGTTCCAATCAAACTATGAGGTTGATTGTTTAGAAGCGCTAATAGACCGTCGTGATGAAACCGTTAGCATTATATTTAATCAGGTTGAATCAACACGTTACGAAATGGAAGTGGTTGACAACCTTGGTCAAACAACGAGACATCAAATTCTGGTTCACCCGGTAAATAATATTGTGCCAGGCATCCGTATAACCGTTCCAAGTGAAGGGCAGTATATTGTTGGTGGCACCTTTAGAATTAAAGCCGCGGTTGTCGCAAGTGATGATCGTGCGCTCAACCCAGATAATGTTGAATTCTATATCAATGGTTATCAGGTAACTAAAGCCAGCAGTAGCAGCGATGTTGGCGGCGTTGCAATTGTTGAACAAGGTTTTGCGAATATTTATGACGAATTTGAACGTCGCTACGGTGTGCGAATTGCGAATAATTTTGGCTATCGCACGAGCCCATATGCAATGCAAAAAAGCTGGATTTTAGAATTACCGTCCACGTTGATCAAGCAAAATGAAACAATCGTCATCACTGCAAAAGTGACAGATCGCGATAATGCAACAGGTGTTGATGAAGTTAGCTTTATTGGCGCAGCTGATGAAATTAATCCAGAGGTCGCGGTGTTAAGTCCTGCTGCTAACTTCGGCGCCATCGAAGGCGGCTTCTTTACCACCGACTTTAGAGCGTTTGACAATGTCAAAGTCGCACAATTACAGTTATACCAAACGTATGGCGTACGCCGTGCTAATGGTGAATATGAGAAATTAGACTATTCATTACCAGTACGTAATATTGAGAACATTGCAGCCCGTGATTATGAACCGATCACTACGATTAATATCGACACTGATACCTATCATCATCTCGTGCAAGTACCTAAACTCGTTGACTTTGCGCTGCTATTTAACGACTCTTCGTTGTCCGGAGCGGAGACCTATGATGTCTGGCTTAAACTTGAAGCGTTAGATGCGTCAGGTAATCGCCGTACAGCCGAAGTCAGCTATGTTATTAATATCGATCAACGGCCAACGATTGATATTATTAGTCCAAATGCCGGTAAGAAAGTGGTTGAGTTGACGCAGTTGCCTGTTTCAATTCAAGGGTTTGATGACGTTGGTATTCAGTCTGTACGCTTGCGCGCAACTTATGGTGATGCAAATATTGAGATCACCAATCGGTTATTACTACAGCCGCCATACGATTTCATTGTCGAGATCCCACAATACGCTGAACGACCAGATGAAAACATCATACATATCTACGCGGAAGCAATTGATACTTATGGCGCTACTATAGGTGAACTTGATAAGCATCGTGCAATAGAAGAATTTGATATTGAAATTGTACCAGACCAACCGCCTAGCGTTGTTATTGGTTATCCGGCCCCCGGTTCGGAACATCTTGAGGGCTCCAAATTATTAGTTCAAATTAATGCGATTGACGATGTTGGCATTGCCCACGTCATGCTTAATGCGGGCGGATTGATAAGTGGTGACCGCACATTAACAGATTCAAGAGCGCCTTTTGAATTCTTAATGGATATTCCGTATGGCCAAGCAGGCAAAGATATTGTTCTAACAGCATCGGTGACTGAACATCGCCTAAGTGGAGAAGCACGTACCGTGAGCACGCTTGAGCCGCTAATTGTTCATGTTGCACAAGATACCGAAGCGCCACAAATAGTGATCAACGCGCCAGCAGCAACGGGAACAAATATCGTTGAACAGGGCTCATTGCCATTTGTGCTGGCTATCTCAGATAATGTTAGCGTAAAAAATGCCACTGTTTTCTTAATGGCCGATAAGAATCTTGATGGCGTCTTTAGTGACAATGAAACGGTGGCGCAGCAGGTGATTAGCTATCCGCCGTATTCGGGGGCTTTACCTGTCGCAACATTTGCACAATACCTGGGTGAAAATGCGCAAGCACAAACCACGTTAGCGATGCGATTTGTTGTTAGGGCAAATGACGGAGTCGGCAACACAAGCGAAGTCTATGTACCAGCAACGTTAAATCGCAATAGCGTGCCAACAGTAAACCAACTTCAATTTTTAGATCCTCTAGGGAATTCTTTAGGAAATATTGATCAATTAACTATCGCCCGTGATTATGTTGTTAATGTTATTGCTAGCGATGTTGAAGTTGGTGTTGACCGAGTTAAACTTTATAAGGCGGTTAATCCAACTCAGGATAGTGACTATCAATTGGTTAGCGAAGATGGTGCGGCGCCTTTTCAGTTTCACCAATCAGCAACTGGCGTAGTCGTTGGTGACAATCTCAGTTACCGAGCGATAGCTATTGATCTCGATGGCTATGAATCAGAAATGTCATTTGCGCGCTCCCTATCCATCATTGCCGATAAAGCACCGACCGCAACTATTGTTAAGCCGAGCAACAATTCATCGGTGATAATCGCCGGTCAATCCTTGGAAATCTTTGTGCAGGCGACTGACGACCTTGGTAGCGACGGTATCGATAGAGTTGTGTTTTATCTTAACAACATTCCAGTACAAACCGTTTACCAAAATTACTCAGATGAAAATAATAGCTTTGCCCAAGAAAACATTTATCGTGCGCTGATCCTGCCGCCAGAAGGTGTTGACGGTTTTGCTATCCAAGCTGTAGTTTTTGACAAAGTAGGCCAAAGTGGTCAAAGCCAAGTGGTCACTGTTGGGCTTATTGAGGATACTGTAGAGCCAAAAATTAATGTACTACAACCGTTAGATAACGCGATTATCACAGCCGCAGAAAGTGTTCGAAGCGTGATTTCTATCCTAGACATCGGAATTGCAGACGAGCGTTATGTGACGCAACAATGGACCCGGGAATATCAAGCGTTAGATGGCACGTGGCATGCACTCGCACAGCGAAATATTGAATTAGTTAATAATGATCAACGAGAAACTAACGACACTACACCAGTCAGCAATCCAAATAATTTCCGTTATATTTATTGGGCTGATTTCTCCGATGGCACCATTCTTTATCGTGGTGATAGTAAAAATGAACGGGTACGCGTCGTAACAACGGTTGCGACCGCCGCTCACACAGTTAGTGAAGAAACAATACATGAAGTAGGCTTGCCCGTTAGCGAGCGCCGTTATTGGTTGCCGTCAGATCCAGATGCCAATTACCCATCAGGCTTTAAACCGCGTGAAGGTGCTAAGTCTGTTTACTATTCAGCGATTACACAATATCAAAGTAGCAGCAAAGATGGCGCGATGGTCGGGGCATGGAGTAGTAAGAATCCTGCAAATACTGAGCTTGGTTTTAGCGATCTGTCGACTTACTCGGCATTAGGCAATGAGTCATCGAGCTGGAGTGGCATTTTCTTAGCCGATGCGGTGGATGAATCTGAGCCAACGGATAATGGCGACCGCTATATTTATTCGGGTTTACTCAATGGCGCGGCGGAAATATTCCGCGGTACCATCAATGAACTGCATAGTGATGATAGCTTTATTCTAGCCGCCAAGTCTGGGGAAATGGGTTGTACTGGACATTGTGGAAGCTTCGGTGAGTTAGATGGCTTTGCAATACACCTTAAGCAAGAAATGGACAAATTTGTCGATACTGGCAAGTTATACGCTGGCAATACCGCCGGTGAATTATTAATATTTAATACTCGAAATGGTGACGAGCAGTTTGGGCTGCCATATTTGCTAACGGGCCGTGTCGACATGCCATATCAAGATGTTTATGGCGTAGACCGAAAAGACAACTTAGCGTTTGTTGCTAATGGTCATGGTGGTGTCCAAGTGATTGATCTTGGCGACGTTAATGCACCATATCATGTTGGTTATATTAAACCGAATGGCTTTACTCGTGACGTAAAAGTGTCAGGGGATTATGCGTTCATTGCCGCTTCAAACGAAGGGCTGGTCATTGCGGACATTAGCCGACCAAACTTACCTATTATTGCAAATCTTGATACCGTTGGTGTTGCGAACCGACTCGATATTGCAGGTGATCTTGTCTATGTCACGAACATGGGCGGCGGGGGTGAAGTTGCACAGTTAACGATCATTGATATCAGCGACCCATACTATCCGCGTCTACATAAAGCGATAGATCTAGGCGTTGCGCAACAAAACTACGTCACTGATGGTATCTATGACGTCGAAGTTGTTGGAAATTTTGCATATGTAAGTGCATATCACTCAGATCAAGAAGACCAACCAAGCCAAGGCTTAATCGAGATCATTGATCTTGGCAAGATAGATCAAGTTAATACCGACCATACTAAGTCGGTTATTACGCACGCAGAGCCATTAGAAGATGTTGGTCCTCGTGGCATTATTGTCGCACGTGGCGCGATTCAAGTTGCCGCCAACAAACAGGGCATTAATTCGGTTGAATTACCAGCGCTAACGGTTTTACGACACACGCCATACACCGATGAATTTTTTGTTTCGACCTTGATTGACGTTTTAAGTATTGAATTATCTGCGGTGCTGTCACCAACACTCGAATTAGCTGATTATGTTCAAATCCTTCGTGGTGATGGCTTGATCGGAGAAGATGTTTCTGATCATTTCAACATTGCATTTGGCCAACGAAACAACAATACGGCCTATCGCTTCATCGATATTACACGCAACGAATCGTATGAGCTTGATACGGCAACTCAGTATTATGTTGTGGTTAAAAAGGGGCTCAAACCACTGACGGGTTTTGTGTTATCAGAAGATTATCAATTTAGCTTTACTACCTCGGTTAGTGGCGCGAAACCAGCACCAATATTTTCGTCTATAACGCCTGATTCAGGCGACATTGGTGGTAATAGTGAAGTTGTTATTCGGGGTACTAATTTTGGGTTATCGCCAGCCATTGAACTTGGTGGGCAGCAACTCAATGTGATCAAAGTTGAAGCGGCAACAGAGCAAGACCCATTTGAAAAAATATACGCCACCACCGTGCCTAATTATGCCGGTCCAGCATCTTTAAAAGTTACCAATGATGATGCGTTAAGCGACACTGTTATTGGCGCGTATACCTACATCGATCAACTGATGTTGTCTTTCGTGACACCGGCAATCGTCAATATTGATCAACTTGGCGCCAACGACCGCGTCGACATTGTCGGTTATGGCTTTAACGAATACATTACGTTGACCGCTTATGTAAGTGCAGATACTAGTATTTATGAGCGTGATAGTGTTGATCAAGACCGTCTAACGTTATACAGCGCGGAAAAAATGTCATGGGTCGTGCCTGACTTTGGTGATAATTTTAGAGGGTTTATTGATCTAGAAATTACTGATCAGCGCGGCCGTAAGACGTTGTTGCCGCGTGCGATATTTTATGGTCACCTCGCCGTTAACCGGACGTTGGTGACGGAAACATCGCTAACGCGAGTTAAAATTAAAGAGTTCCTAGCGGGAGATGACCACTATGTGCCAGACCCTGGAAAACTGCCGCCGGGCGCGATAGTAGACATTACTTCAGACAGTGAATTAAACCTTGTCTATGTACTTGGTCGCGGTGTTCTAGAAGCGGGTACTACACCTGATAGGGTTGTTACTAAATCTGAAATCCAGCAATATTATGCACCAGGCTGGATATCGCTTGTGCATTATGAGCGAGATTCGATTGAAAATGCCGCACCAATGCACGGGTTGGGCTATTACAATCTACCGCAGGATCTCGTGCCGATAGCGATGCATCTAGGCCAACAAAATTTATATGTTAGTGCGATGGGGTATCATTTCCCACACGTTAACACTGAGTTTGAAGATCAATCGGTGTTACTCGTTTATGACCGTGAAGACCGCCTTCCAGGCGAAAGTGATGGCTCAAAAGACCGTGACATCCTTTATTCACTACCACTGCCGTTTGTTTATCCTGCGGAACACATCGTTTCTAAAGGTAATCTAGTGGTCGCTGGGTCGCAACACGACGGTATTGCGTTGATTAATGTGGCAAACCCGCTTAAGCCAACAGTAATTAGAGTGATCAAAAAAGCCAGTATTGAGGGCCAACAATATAACCTCAATTTGATAGATTTAGCCGTATCAGGTAATCATCTGTTTGCCACGACTACAGTGACTAAGTCCGGTGAAAAACGCAGTTCCACGGTACGGGTAGTATACGATTTAACACAACCAACCACACCACAGATTGGGCTACATCCAGGAGCACGCTTTAGCCAGCCTATCGCACTGCGTAGTCAGTATGTTGAATTAAACAATAGTGAATCACCGCTTAAGTTGGTAGATATTAAGAATATTGCCTACCCAAGTGTGTTAACGAGCTACAACGCCAATGGCTTTGCAATTCCAGCTCGTGCGGTTGCGATGGATAATTCTGCGACACTTTCGACCAACCTACGGATTGAAACGAGCAAAATAAGCTGTAAGATTTATCTTCCCCTTTATGATATCAGTTCAACACAACGGATATCATTGGTGGATGCGCTAAACCTAAAACAATGCGAAACAGCGAGCCCTCCACAGATAGCGTCTAGTTTTACTGATGGACAGCCACTAGCAATCGCTGCAAAAAGTGGGCGCAATCGCGTTCATCTAACCGATGATGGGTTAATCTTAAGCTCGGTCCATTATCTGCAAAAGGAGACTAGTGAACTCTATTTTGTAGACAGCTATACGCTCGATATATTATCAACAAACCCGATAAATCATGCCACAGCTGTGGGCCTAGATACCGCCGTAACTTTGCGTTTTAATCGTGAAATAGAGATCCCAGTCAACCAAACCGAATCAGCATTTCTTGCTCGTTATTTATCGTTAATCCGCTCAGATGGTAGTGAATCAGGTCAAACTATTGGTTTTGATGCCGTCATTGATACAAATGACCGTGCTGTAATAAACCTTACACCGGATGTTGCCTGGTTACCTCAGCAAGATTATATCGTAGGGATAAAATCTGATCGGGATAGTCGCCGTACGCAAGGATTAGTGGAATATGATTTACATTTTAGAACTGCAAGCGGTAACGGAGCAGCCATCGAGATTGGTGACATTTCACCTGCCGTCGTGTCTGTTAATGGTGATAGCACTACGATAGAAATCTCTCACGGGGAGACGCCAACATTCTATGTAGCGGGTAACGCAGCGCCAGTAACATCACAAGAAATCATTGATGGTACAACCACTGCTTATACCGTTGCCGTTCC